>Ga0315903_10008201_pt1 | contig 12900 bp, 30 predicted proteins | sample LakEriMetagenome_7_FD_203524 | JGI IMG/M metagenome (GOLD analysis project Ga0315903, IMG submission 203524) | Freshwater fungal communities from buoy surface, Lake Erie, Ohio, United States - Buoy 2 MA119 | ecosystem: Environmental > Aquatic > Freshwater > Lake | place: USA: Lake Erie, Ohio...
TCTTGATCTGCACCCGTGTTAGATTCCCTTTATGATCAACAATGCGATCATAACCAGAATCATATATGGGGCGAGCTGTCATCATACCACGTTCAATAATATGGTAATCAAACAGAACCTCAGCGGCGGCACCTTTACTCAATGGTTGTTAAATATTTAGAGTTAATAGGAAGGAACGCATTCTCTCTGGCAATCTCTCCACCATTCACTGTCTTCCTAGTAACCGTTTTCTTTATTTCATACTTCTCTACGAAGTTCCCCTTGCTGTCCGTTATCTGCCATACCATTATCACATTTTCTTCCATCAGCGAAACAATAACAAAGAATGGCACTCTGTATAAAGAACTAGCAAACCCACCATACTTTAATTTCTGATGAGTTATAAGATATCCGCCATTACTACTCAAGTACTCCCTAGTCAGCGGTACACCACCAGCACTCTTCCTACACTTGATCTCCGCTAAACCCACAATCGTCAATCTACCATCCACAGGCTTTGCAAGTATTACATCGCTGTTATTCTCAAGACCACTGGTATTGATAACAGTGTAACCTCTAGCCTCGAGCACACCCTGCACCCGATACTGTTCTTGCATAAAGAACTCTCCAAGCTCTGTCTGGCAGTCTAGCATTCGTAGAAGTTTAAATCTATTTCATGCTGCCACTCTTCCCAAGTCTTTACCAGACCGGGATAGCTAAGATGGATAGAGAATGTCTTACTTCCTATCTTCAGGAATAGACTCACTATCTGCTGGTAAACTATCCCCTTGGGGTGAGAACTTACCACTTGCGATGTCTTCTTTGAGAGTTTCATTTCTCTTTAATTGAAGTTGGTGAATACTTTCTAAATAGCTTCTAATACCATCCATCCCAAGCTGCTCATAAGCCTTTCTCATTCTACGAACATGATTGACCGGGTGATTATAAACATTTGGCATAAACATAGGACCTGCCTCTGCTTCCACTACCTCACCTCCAGAAGCACACTGCTCATAAACAACCGGCAACCGGTTGGCAATCTCTCGTATCTGTTTCATCTGTTGCTTAGTCATTGTGTATAAATAAAATGTTTTGGTTGAACATGCAGTACAGTCTACGCCCCTCAATGATATTCCAAAACTTACCAACCTCCTCATATTCAACAGTAGACCCTTCAGGGATAGATGGATCGTTACTGGCTACCACCAATCCGCGGGTACCCTCCTTATCCACCGTGTCTGGGACGATAAGGCTGGTATCAATCTTTTCTTTGATTGGATCTAGTAAAATATAGTCACCGACTGGTATTATCTTACCATCGCGCACCAGCGCGATCGCGTTAAAATAATCTACCATCCAGTACTCCTCTCCATCCACCTCTACCCTGTTCTCATCATCCATTGCCACCAAGAAATGGAAGTAGAGCTTATCTCCTGCTTTTACATTAGTCTTGAAATCCTCGGAACCCATCGAACGATCGTACTTGTCTGGGACGGCAACAACCTGCCCAACAATTGTTGAGTTCTCTTCTTGCTTGAATGAAGTATCCTTGTATAGCTTTAATCCAGACTCGGTTTCTATCTCGTCTTGAAACCGCTTGTCAATCTTAACGAATATCTTGTAGATCGGCTGCATATGACTAAATTACAATAACTTGTGGATATCTCAGTCATAATAGTTATCTACAAATGTGAGTTATTGTACTTATCCATGAAACGGAAGTGCGCCTCCCTGAGCATGTCCATGTACTTTCTTTTATCGCCATACTCAACATGGCATGACCGACAAAGACCCATCAGGTTGTCGATCTCATCCTTGGTCCTAGAACCACCCATACCCCGAGCCTCGATATGATGCACATCCACAGCAGTAGACCCGCATACCTCACAAGGCATCCAGCTATCCATACCGTAACCAAAGAAGTCTAAGTATACCTTAGTGTGCTTCCTCATTTACCTTTAGCGGCTGATATAGCAATTGCAAGGATCTGCTTCTTGGATCTGGCTTTACCACCAGCTCCCTTCTCCTTCCCCTTTTTCTTGTTATCCGCCATAAGCTCACGGATGTTAGCCGAGATGGCTGACTGGAGCTCACTTTTTCTTTTTGCTTTTTTTAGAGGCATCTTTTTTTATTTTACGTTCTTGCTCTAACATTTCTTTGGTTGGCTTCTTACCACTACCAGCCTTAGCCCTGATATTATCCCAGAGTCCACGACGAGAATAAGAACCATCCTTACGAAGCATCATTTCCATACAGTGCAAATTAATTAAACAAAGAATAACAAAGCATTAAATCTGAGCCAAGAAAATTCTGAGCACACCCCCCTTTCCCCCCTTAGGGTTGTTTAAGGCCGTCCATCCTATTTGGTGGCATCGCCTGCTGGAGGATCTTCCGCCGGTTTACGCGTGTTGACCTGTCCTACTAAATCGTCGCCGAAGTTTCAATCTTCGCACAGCTACGGGGCCCCCTTGATGTTATCTCCATGCACCCGGATAACGTAGCCAGACAAACATACAAAGAGAACCCCGAACCGCCAAACTACAACTTATTCACACCCGTATATAACCAGCAAATAAAGCCTAAATTTGGACTACAAAAAATCGAGAGTTTATGCCCGGGGTTTATAGATCAGATGTGTGTGGGAAAAGAGTGGGGGTAATACATATATTTGGGTGGGTGCGCGCCCAGTTGCGAACCCGAAATCGCGTACTGGGTGGGGGTATTTTTGGCAGTTCCAAAAACGATTTTAGGGCTGAACGGGTAATACCATATAACCCCCATAGAATAGCTAACTGGCTGACCTACATTGCGTTAGGTTATGAAGGAGGCAGTAGGGTAATCAATGGGGAGGAAATGAATAGGGAAACGGAACTGGAGAAAAACCTTATAACATATTGGGAATGTGGCGATTATGCGTGTGTGTTTGAAGATACAATAGCCCCCTTCCCTCCCTTTCAAAAAACCTTGCATCCGTGAAGATAGAGAAGTTTTTTTTGTGTGTTGATACTGCCATTTACCGAGCCTCTCAGCGTACTGGCATTCCCCAGTTAAACTACACCCAGTTACGATTCTTGTACGGCCTCAGAAGATTAGGCACTACCAGTCAAACGGCATTAGCTGATTTTGTTTTTTTGCATCGTCCCCACGTTAAGAGGGCTGACAATCGTTCCTCTTGGAACTACTTGAATTCTCTTTGTCTTCTTGGCCTTGCCGTTAGAGAGACACATAAGCGTTACTCTATTACTCCTCTAGGGAGAGAGTACTTATCCTATATACGGAACTACTTGCTTAATAAACGGCTCTAGTATACCCCCGAACCCCCACTTTTACTAATCTCTTTAGCAATTTCGTTTCATAGAGGATCGACTAAATTCTTTAGCATCGCATACTAAATATCTTAGTAGCCGATACCCCCTTTTTTACCCCCAGTTACCCATCCAGTCAAAACTTTTTTTGAAATGTGGATAACTTTTATGTGCTATGATTTTTAATAACTTACAAGCTATTTTTTATGTGGATAACTGCATTTTAAAAAAATAAATTTGGAAGTAGTTACCCTGCCACCCTATGTTTGCATCGGATTCGACAATGAGTCCGCAGTTCTTTCAAAGTTCGCACAACGTGTTAGGGAAATGCACCCCCACCCATCCACCCGACTAGGTGAGTACGATGGACGGACGGACACCAAACCACGATTAATGCAAAGCGATAGTCCCGATATGAGCCTTCCGTCGTAAGATGTTGTGGCCACCACGAAGAGTGGGAATGGGACTTGAGGATGCCTTCCTCAGCTAGTAAATATCAGGCACACTGGCGGTAACGTACCTGCTCCCAGTGTTCACAAAAGGGCGCGTCAAACCTCCACCAGTTGGAGTTAGGATGTTGGGGTGAGAGAGCCGAAAGGACTCACCTACTGGGGCAGATGTTGTTGGCCGATTTATCGCCATTGACTACCCCCGAAATGACAAGGTCTACGGATACGCTATCCGTACTGATGAGCCTCAGCAAGGCGAAACCACAAACCCCAGTTATGTTAATATCCGCAATCATTTTTATCGGTATATGCTATGCGTATGTGATTAGTAAAGTAAAAGAAATTAAACATTGGTAAGCTATGATAACCATTGACATCACCACCCTAAAAGGTCAGCAAATAGCCAGTAAATTCCTCTATGAGGGATGGCAGATTGTGACCTTCCAAACCAATTTTATAACCCTTCAATCTCCCAGTTATGCGCAAAAGAATTAAGTCACCCCTATTCACGGCAAAAGCCAATGGGCAAGTTATCCGCAGAGCGGAAGCCGTTATCTCTACCCACAATCGGGTAAAGCAAATCCTTGCCGAGTTAGGTGGGGATTCAAAGCAAATCCTACGTGACCTTAAATGGGAGCGTATATGCCGTCAAACTAAATTATCTCCTCTATGAAGCAAGTTATCCAGTTACTCATTACTCTACTGGTAGTAGGGTATGTAGTAGGTCTACTGCAAGACCAAATTTGTAGATAAGTCCCCCGAACTGGGAGCAGAGTGCGAAGGTGGAGCGATACCACCCCCAGTTACCACCAAACCCCATAGCTATGATTCAGCAATTAATTGACAAAGGCGCAATCTTTTTTATCAATGATTCGGGAGGAAAGGATAGCCAAGCAATGAAGATATTTCTGAGCAAGGTAGTCCCCCACGACCAGTTGGTAATCGTTCACGCAGACCTTCCCGAAGTTGACTGGGAGGGTTGTTGGAGTCACGTACAAGAGAATTCATTGGGCATAGAGGCACATCTAGTTCGTGCCGGTAAAACCTTCTTCGAGATGGTAGAGCATCGTGGGATGTTCCCATCCCCCAGTTATCGCCAGTGTACAAGCGACCTCAAGCGTCAGCCAATTGAGAAATTTATCCGTAACTGGTGCAAGGAGCGTGGGAAGAATCTCATCGTGAATTGTATGGGAATCCGCGCGGAAGAGTCATCTGCTCGTGCGAAGCAAATCCCATTCCGTCTCAATGAGCGCAATAGCAAAGCAGGTCGTGAATGGTATGACTGGCTACCCATCTTTGACTGGAGCGTGAAGGAAGTATGGGCGGAAATTGAGTCCGTAGGTCAGAAGAGACACTACGCATACGACTTGGGGATGAGCCGTCTATCTTGTGTGTTCTGCATTATGAGTAACAAGAGCGATATCAAGGTGGCCGCGAAGCATAACCCCCAGTTATACAAGCGATACGTAGAAACTGAGGAGAGATTGGGGTTCACTCTCCTTATGAGTGGGAAGGAGAAGAACTGGCTGAAGGATATCGTTGAGGGTGATGCGCAGTTCAATGTGGCAGAGTTCGTCTGCGGATAACTGGTATGGTATTAGGAGGGGTTCGACTCCCCTCCCAGTTACGAATCAAACCCCTTTACAATGAGACAAACTAGAAGGCTCGAAGGTAGCTTCACCAACTATCTTATGGGCAACAATTCGTCTACTCCCGAAGTAGGCAAAGGTGCTACTCTCCTCTCTTATTCTGACCGGTATCCGGCTGAAGTACTGGATGTATCCGCTGATGGTAAGCAATGTGTCATTCGTGAGATGGAACATAAAGCTAAGCCCAATTCGGGCGGGATGGGGCATCAAGACTGGGAACTGACTCCAAATCCCAATGGATACAAGCGCACTCTCATCTATCGCAATGGTGCTTGGAGAGATGTGATTGAGAATGTTGTTTTTGAACCCCAGTTTGAGCGCCAGTTTGAATCGAGTGGTCTTCTTTGGAGAAGAGCAGAGGAACTAGGTCTATACGATGAGCAAGGTCACCTTAAACTGGTCAAAGGGTTTACTAAGGTAGTTAGAGCGTACCCTAAGGTAAATATCCTCTTTGGAAGAGCAGAGTATCACTATGACTGGGAATTTTAGTCCCCCGAACTGCGAGGTAAGACCGAAGTCGGAGCGAAACCGACCGCAGTTCCTAACCAAACCCCTAATCGTATGACCTTTTTAACACCACAAGACCACCAAGCCATTGCAGAGGCAAAGGCATTATTAAAGAAGCACGGATACTTTGTTGATAATCTTTGGCACGTTGATGACATACGCAAAACTTTTGATTGCGATGAAGATACTGCGCAAAGTATTCTTGATGATGCCTTAACAAACGAAGCAACCTTTGAACAAATATGGTTTGCTATTGATAAAGCTATTGCCTCACATCAAATTTAAAACCATCTATATGTCAGAAAAAAAACTATTAATTAACCGCAAACATTTCATTGACTGGATTTTTGATTACGATGATAAGAGGGATTTTTTCCAAACCTACGAGGTAGGCAAGGCATTGCTAAATGATGGCGTCTTTACTCTATCCATTGATGATTTACTATCCAATGTAGGCTACCTCCCAGTAGAGGTCGCAGAAAAAGGTCAAGACCTATCACTTGATGAAGAAGGTGATATTAACACCGCTGACTACGACTTAATAGCATTCTCAAGTATAAAGTAAAAAAAAAGAACTGGCGATGCTCGGCATCACTCGGACTCGCTATCCGACCAGTTCCTAACCAAACCCCCAGTCATATGAAATACGCAAGACAATGCACTCAATGTGAGTGCGGAATGAACGAAGGCTATGTAGTTGGAGGAGGAGAGGCATACTACTGCTCCGATAAATGCCTTAACCAAGTATACACCGATGCTGAATGGCACGATATGGTGTATAGTGGTGCTACTGATAGTGAAGGCGAACTGATTCCTGATACCGATTCTTACTGGACGGATTGGGAGGATGACTATCAATATGAGCTGATTAATGGGGAGCTAGTTGAGATAGAATAACTCCCCCGAACTGGCAGAGAGAATCGTAATCCGATCGATACGGATGCCAGTTCCTAACCAAACCCCTAATCTATGAAACCTATCACCGCCAATGATTTATTGCAATTCTTCGAGCAACTACAAGCAGATGGACACGACCTATCCAAAATTGCCATCAATTTTCGGACTGACAATGATTCAGATGTCCAGTCCTGTGTAGCAGTTGAGGAAGACCTTTTCGATGCCGAGACCAATAGCCGTCTCGAATCCATTGTCTTTTTAGCTAACAATAATGAATAACCAAAACCTAATTATATGCAAACCTACAAAGTAACTATGACTCGGATATACGAGACCATCTTTGAATTTGAAGCATCCAGTAAGGAGGATGCACTCAAGCAATTTGAATCTATGGATGACACCAATAAGTTTGCTACTGAACTAGAGCAATGTTGTGTTATCGAAGACAAATACGAAGTTGAACCATCATCTAGGGTGGGAGACTGGAAGAGTAAGATACCAGTTTAATCCCCCCGAACTAGCAAAGGTTAACTGACGAGGGTTTAATACCCGAAACGATGCACACGTGAAGTACAAGCGTGTAAAAGATATCCCGAATGAGCGGGCTGCATAGCAGGTAAACGGAGGAGAACAATTCTACCGCCACTCCTCAACGGATATCCGCATCGTATTAACCAAACCCCCCCAGTTATGGAATACCTATTATCAGTTTACAAGAATGAATCGCTATTCTTTGATACCAAAGTATTGCGAAGAAGAGATGCGTACCGAGTTTGGAATGCATTACAAAGCAGATTCAATGATGATGGATTCAATGTCCGCCTTGAGTTAATCCAAACAAAAGTGCAACCAGCAGAGTTCATCTTAGATGCCGAGACACAAGAGTTAACACTTGATTATTTAATTTCCTAACCAAACCAATACATTATGAAAACTTATATCCTAGTTGGGAATGTTTCGGATATCGATAGGAAGGAGATGGAGCGATTAGAAAATACTATATACCCCTCCTTAAATTCTATGATATCTGAACTAAAAGATTTAGAAGTAACCGCATATGAGTTATCAGATTTTATGGATGCAGTAAATGACCAAGAGATTGACATCTTATCTGATAGTTGGATTAGTTATATTCATCACCAATAAATTAATATCTTATGAATTATCACGTATTACACGCTCGTGTTAACAAGTTAAGGTTTATCCGTAAGCATCAAAAAGAACAAGGCTACGCCGAGATGCAACACCTTATTGAAACTGGACTGGCGTGGAAAATGGAAGGAGCAATTGGTCGCTCTGCAATGGAGTTACTTAGAACTGGCGCTTGTTTCCTCCCCAAAGAATCTCACCAAGATTACTACGGCAACCGCGTTCCCAGTCGTAACGATGTTAAGAAAGGCACAACTGGGAGCCTAGAAAATGCATACAAATTCTTCACCGAAAATCAGTGGTAATGGAAGAGATACAACAAGCAATCGATGACATTATAAAACTAGCAAATGAAATCGAAAATCTATCAGCAACTAACCCCCCAGTCAGAGATTGACAAGGTGTGGGATGAGTATCACAAAACAAAAGACCGAAAGCTAAAGTCCCAGTTACGTGAGGAGTATAGAAGACTCGCCTCTGAGGATGAGAAGCAAGTAGGATGGAGACGTTATCAAAAACTATAAACATATGAAGTACCTAGCACACTCCCGATCCGACATTATGTATCTAATGGATGAAGACCTCGACTTTGAAATCACCTCCCCCGAAGGAGAGTATCCCGCCACCATTGAATTTGGTAGCGAAGCCGATGCCGAGACCGCCGTCCAGTTAGGATTAGTAACCAAAAATTAATCGTATGAAACTTGAAAGAGAAGACATCCGACTTATCCACCCACATAAATACTGGGGATTCAAATGTGGTCAGCGAGTAATATTTGAGAGCGAGAATTTTATATTTCTTGGCTATAAGGATAAGACTGAATGCGTAATCGCTAAATGGGACGGCGAAAAAGTAGTCGCCCCTCTTAATCAAATTGTAAGATAATGAAACGTATCACCCCCGAAATCAAAGCAATCGCTGATGCGCACATTAACGCAAAGCGAATCAATCAGTTCGATGATGTCCCAGTTACATCACCCGAAGAACTACTAGATAGGCTGAGAGAGGGCAAGACATTCTCCAACCTCCTCCACTACATTGAGACGAAGTATGTATCAGTCACCTCTCTGATACTGGCCGGAGCATTCAACCACGAGACGGATGCCTACAAGCGAGGAGTTTACAGAGGATTTAAACAACTATTTGCAAATGAAAGAGTTACTGAAAAGAGTTATTGACCACGACTTCTACTACCGAATGAGCGATGATGCTAGGTGGTACGACAAGGGACTGGAAACTGAAAGCCAGTTACGAGATGAAGTCAACAAGCACGATGTGGATAACATTATTATCTACCTTGATGAACTAAAGAAAAACATTATTAACTTACACAAAAACAAAACCCTATGAACGACAACGCATTCAACAAGAAGTCAACAATCAAAGTAAAGAAGACCGCCAGTGGTAAGATCCCCGACAGCGTAGGATTCTCCCGAACTGACGGCCCTATTATGCCACTGGATGAGCAACTGGCAGAGATGGAGAGGAATGGATTAATCGTTGAGCGCACACCCAACGGCATCATCATCTCAAAAAAGATTGAATGAGAAAGGACTTCACCCTACCAATCGTATTGTTAATCGTAACTATTCTTACTTTACTAAGCCTATGAGGTTAGAGAAAATCGGACTGCACGTAGAAGGTATCAAGACAAAGGTATTTGATGTCGACAAAAAAGAATTACTGGGTGTATTCCCATCTAGGTCGGCTGCCGGTAAATTCACCGGACTACCAGCGTCTAGGGTTACCGACTACGTAAGAGACAGAACTATTTGTTCATCCAACAAACTAAAAAAACGCATATGTTTCAGATGATTAAACGCTTCTTCTTTGATGAGAAGCCACCAGTTATGTATAAGCCCACGTTCAAAAGCACATACCCCGATGAGAGGCTTTCTTACAACGAGATATCCGCAAATATTTTTAACCAGTTAAACAAACAATATGGGACGATTAGAATCAGCAAAGAAGGTGTTCTTCGCTATCAACCAAGAGTTAGACAAGATAGAAAGAAACGCACTGGTGGTGCATAAGCTACGCACTATCAACGAGGAATTATCAGATGCAGTTATTCAACTAATTAAAAAATACGAGCAATGCAAGAGTACCACGACCTTTGTGAATTCGCCAGTAAGAAATACGGAATCGATATCAGAAAAGACCGCTCCCGAAAAGCAGGCGCAGTTAGAATCCGTCACGCCATAGGTAAAATCCTTAGCGTAAATCTAGGCTACACGCTAACCGAAATAGGTAAGCAGATGGGAGTAGACCACACCGTCATTGTGTACTGCCGTTCCCTTCACCACGCTAGGTACCAGTCAGACCAAGCGTATGCAAAAGTTCACGATGAACTAGAGGCGTATAAGTCTCCGACTGATGAATCACTAAACGCTATACTAGAACACATAAGACAAATCGCATGAAGCTAACGCCATTACTGGAGAAGTATGTAACGATGATGAGGACTGGTGAACTACGCACCCGATCCGGCACGAACTATAAACCGATGTCCATCAAGTCATACAACTTCGCATTCAAGACCTACCAACGATACGCAAAGAGTGGTATCAACCTCGAAGAGTTCAACCTTACCAACCTATCACTGGAGGAGAAGCGCGCTGTTGCAGACAAGTTCAATAGACACATCGACCTCTTTATTGACTGGATGACTCGTCAGAAATTCTCTGCTAACACAAGACGTGATGTCACCAATATTCTAAAAATAGTGACAGACTACTGGGCGGAGCAGTACTTCCTTACCATTCCAAAAGTAAGACGTGCCATTGGAGTTGACGTTCCAATCGTTACCTTACCCATCCAGTTCGTTAAGGACTTTATCAACGACACTGCTAACCGCTATGACTCAATGTCCCCCGAGCATAAGTATCTTTGGGAACTGAGCGCAACGATGCTAGTCACCTCTCTTCGCGTTGGTGATGCTATCAATTTGAGCAAGTCGGATATCGTGATGAACGGATCGGTGTATCTTATGAAGGAGAATCAGAAGACTGGGGCGATGACCACACTACCACTGCCGGAATCTCTCTACAAAAGATACCTTTATAATCTAGAGAACCACGGCTCGGTGTACACTCCCATTCGCTTCGGGTGTAAGGATACATTCATCAACAAGAATCTCAAACCATTCTTTGCCACCTATCCTGAGATGCACGAGGAGACCACGTACAAGAAGGCCGACCACACTGGGGACAAGTCGCTCCAGTCAAAGAAGTTCTGCGATATCGTACACCCACATATGCTACGCAAGACCGCCATCACAACGATGTTGGCTGGTGGTGTATCGCTAGACCACGTAAGGTTTGCCTCCGGCCACAAGTCAGATGCCATCAAGAGATATCAGGGGTGGGTGGATAGTGTACACAAGAGTGAGATTAATACCTATTACGAACAATTCTTAAATGCTTAATTATGCAAGGACAAACATTCAGATTGGAGAACAGATGGTGGGTTAGATTCAATAAGGACGTACCCTATGGTGGTAATAGAATCGTTAGCCGTACTACGTGGGTTCCGATTGATACCCCCGAACCGACACTAAAGGATGAAACGTGGGTGGAGTTCACCCTCAACCAAAGGGTGGTAGGTTCCTGCCTATCCGGTCCAGTACACGAAGAGTACGCCAACATAAATAAAATCCTATGAGAATAAGAGTAGCGCTCCAAGATCCAGTTATAATCTACCACGATGAGGAGAGACTGGGATCGGTTAGCTATGAGGTGTTCTGCCTCAAGGTGTTAAGCCCCCGAGACTTCCGGAAACTGGAGCGTAACCCTGAACTTAACGAGTTCGATGTCAGGAAGTTAGACCTAGATCAAGCACTGGCTGGGCATGGCGTATCATCTGAGTATGCATGAATGTTTTGGAAAATTTCATGCAGATTTTTATACTATTAGTACAACTTGCGCTTATAATTTAAACCCAGCGCTTAATTTTTGTCACAATAAAGTGCAGTAAAAGGGTACAAAAGGTGGTAATATGTCGCTTTTATCACACATTATGTCGGTAAAAGTGTTATAATCTACACTTTTTCGTACATAAAAATGTACCATATCGCGTATAAATATTGGATTTTAATTCGGATTATATCCGATCTGATATAGTTTTTGTAACAAATATTAGTATAAAAATGTTACAAGTAATGTCCAGTTTATTGTGCAAAAAACTGGACAAATGAGCTATAACTGGAGTAATAATGAGCGATAAGTAGTGATATCCACTACCTTGCGCAAAAAATTAATGTGTAAAACATTTGGAAAACTTTTTAACAATGTGTATGTATTATTCCTACCTTAGTCTAAATGAAGTACGATTATTCCAAAGATATACTGATTCTAGATGGCAAGGAGTACGCTTTGAAACCATACCGCAAGTGGCTTATGGCTAACCATGAATCGCTAGTCGTTGGGCACTTTGTTAAAGCAATAAAGATAGGTAAAGAGACTAAGTTCTACTATGACTGGCAGACTATCTACTTCTTAGCCAGCGAGTATGGTTTCTTACAGTGGTATCTTAACTCACTCTAAAAATTTTATATGAATATACCTGATTTAGTTGCTCAACTGAAGCAACCGATCCCTTATCAATGGAGGGTACAAAGCCGTAACAAAGACAAGACAAAGGCGTTCTGCTCGGCATACATTGACGCACGCCAAGTGATGGACACTCTAGATAAGCACTGCCGAAATGGCTGGCAATCAGACTTTAAGGATATCAATGGCTTCATTTTTGCTGGTATAGGTGTAACCAAAGACGATGGCTCTGTGGTCTGGAGATGGGACTGCGGGACTAGAGTAGAGAACGATGAGAAGGACCAGATGTACGAGCAGGCTGGCAAGTCTGCTGCCTCCGATGCATTCAAGCGTGCTGCCGTTCAGTGGGGGATCGGGAGATTCCTTTATGATCTAGAGATGGTCACAATAAAATGCGACCAGTATGGCAACCCA
>Ga0315903_10008205_pt1 | contig 12896 bp, 7 predicted proteins | sample LakEriMetagenome_7_FD_203524 | JGI IMG/M metagenome (GOLD analysis project Ga0315903, IMG submission 203524) | Freshwater fungal communities from buoy surface, Lake Erie, Ohio, United States - Buoy 2 MA119 | ecosystem: Environmental > Aquatic > Freshwater > Lake | place: USA: Lake Erie, Ohio...
GTGTCGATGATCGTGAGATCTGGGCCGCTCGGGCTGGCGTTGGCGACGTAGACGGTCGAAGCATCCGGCGACATGGCGATATTCGTGGGGATGGCGTCGTCGTCGACAGTGTCGGTCACCGTGCGCGTCATCAGATCCATCACGCTCACCCCACCACCGTTGTTGGTGACGTATGCGGTGGTGCCAGAGGGGTTGATGACGATGCTCCCCGGTGTCTTGCCGATAGCGATGCGCTTCCCGAAGGGCAGGTTGGTCTGCGTGTTGACGGTACGGATCACTCCGCCATAGCCGATCACGGGGAGGACATCCACGCTGAGCACGGCGAAGTGGCGCTCTTTGTCTACGGCACCGTCTCCTCGGGCATCTCCATCGCGCTCCTGGCCAGCGATGCAGACGCCTACCCGATCTCCGTCGACATCGACATCGACCTTGACCTGACTCCACATCGCGCCCTTACATCGATTAGTCTCATGTAAGGAGTGCGGGCATCCGAATTCGTTTCTTCGGGGGCCCGATGTGTGTGGGAGGGATCATGATGCGCTGGCGCGGAAGGCTATCAATCGCGGGGTCGATGACCTTAGGACTCGGACTCCTCGCCGGTGGCGTTGTCGGCACATCAGCGGCGCTCGCCGAGGATCGAACCCCCACTGTCGTTCAACCGGCGGCCGCTCCGTCTCCCACCATGGTGTACGAGTTCGCGGGGAATTTCACCGATGCTGCTGCCGGGTCGACGATCCAGGAGCTTCCGTCTTGCCCCCGAGCGAATAGAGCCCCCTGCAATGCCTCCTCGACATTCGGATCAGACACCATCGGCACCTACTGGGAGTGGGCCACGGATAGCGCAAGCGCCGGAGGCGGGTTCACACTCGACGCGAACCAGGACTTCGCTGACTCCTACACGATCTGGGTGAAGTTCGCCTTCACCGAGGTCAACGGCTACCGCAAAATCATCGACTATCAGAATCGCACGAGCGACAACGGGTTCTACTTCAAGGAAGGCAAACTCCTCTTCTACCCGGACACCAGCCAGAGCACCTCGACCACGTATGCCGCCAACCAGATCATTGATCTCGTCGCCGTTCGCGATGGGTCGACAAAGACCTTCACCGTGACAGTTCAGAACAATGACGGGTCCAACAGCGGCACATTCACCTATACGGATCCCGGAACTGAGTCTCTGCCCAGTCCACGGGATATCCTCGGCTTCTTCTACGACGACACCAAACAGCAGACCGAGCGCACCCCTGGCGGGAAGATCTACTCGCTCAGGGTGTGGCGTGATCGAGCGCTCACGCCTGATGAAGTACGCCAATCTCTCACATCGCCCACGGCCACCACGGGTGCTGCGACATCGATCGACAACACCTCTGCCACGCTGAACGGCACCGTCGCGCCCAACGGGGCACCAACGACACCGGCGTTCACCGTGTGCACCGATGCTGCACTCACGACGGGTTGCCTCCCCTCTCCTTCGGTCTCCCCGGCCAGCCTCATCAACGCAGGAGCGGTAACGGCGCAACTGACGGGCCTCTTTCCCGGGCGCACCTACTACTACCGACTCTCGGCCACCAACTCCGCCGGTTCGAACGACGGAGCGGTGGAATCCTTCACCACGACAACCGCAGCCATTCCCGTGGTGAGAGCGCTCTTCACGCCGGCATCGGGCTACGTCGTGGTCGATTGGGCACCGTATTCTTGGGGAAGCTTCAACGAACTCGCAGGAGAGTTCCAGATCCAAAGCCGGAAATCCGGTGAAACCACCTGGTCATCATTGACGCCCGCCCCTGGCACAGTCGCCCAGGCCATTGACACCACGCAACGGGAATTGGGAGCGACCTACGAGTACCGCGTTCGTGCCGTGCCTGCCCCAACCGAGGGATTACCAAGTAGGTGGGGCCTGGCCACAGTGGACATTCCCAATCCCGCCTTGAACCTGGTCATCACCCCTGGTGACACATCAGCAGTGTTCAGCTGGGTGAAGGTCGCTGGCATCGACACCTATCGCGTCACCGCCTTAACTGGAACGACCGTGACGGATGCCACTGTGACGTGCACCTCAGACCCGTGTTCGTACAGGATGACAGGGCTCACCAACGGTGCCACGTACCAGGGGTATGTCACAGGTAGCGCCATGACAGGCCGAACAGTTGCGAGATCCTCCGACGTCATGTTCACCCCTGCTGTTCCTACATTGCCCAAGCCCAGTGTGGCCATCGCTTGGGTTGGTGCTGACGGCACTCAGGCAAGCCTCGACTGGGCCCCCTACAACTGGGGCACCCTTACGCCGCAGAAGTTCGAGATTAAGTGGATCACTGACGGGGGCGCCACATGGAATCCGGTCGATAATTCAGCTACACCGCTGAAGCAGAATGTCGTCATCAATGGGGTCGGCCCGGCTGGTCAGCCGGTCGCATTCAATGTGCGCGCGATTGCTGCCGATGGCACCACGAGTGATTACGGGCGAGTCGGATCAATCGTTCCGCAACCATTCGCTCTGACCGCGACTGCCGGTAACCAGTCCATCTCAGGGACTTTCACCCCCTACCCTGCTACGACCGGCCAGTTCTCAGTGAAGCTGACGGACGCTGGCGGAAAAGTCCTCCAGACGCAGACCCTGGGGGCGGCGGGTCCATTCACATTCACGGGTCTCACCAATGGCACAACATACGAGGCTTATGTGGTTTATGACGAGGCCGGGAGTAACAAGAAGTCCAACGTCGTCAGAAATCTCATCCCGAAAGACAAGAAGCTCTCTCAGCCGCAGCCCACGGCGACCTGGGATCCGGCAAAGGGGAGCGTCGTCACGTGGCCGTGGACCGACGCAGACTGGGGCATGGCAGGCAAGGGCCGCTTCCAAGTGTCCTACGTCGATGACAGCGTCCCCTACACAGTCACATCCTTCACGCCGAACCTCACGATTGACGCGGGCGTACTACGCCGCAATGTGGCTCACGTCATCACCGTCGTCGCCGTCGCCGGAGACGGCACCAAGAGCAGTACGGGCCAGACCAGCATCACCCCGCCTTTCGCCAACACATTCGTCTCCGCGGCACCAGGCGATGCCAGCATCGCCGCCTCATTCCCGTGGGTGGCGGGTGCGACATCGATCCAGATCGGGCTCAAGCCCGACGGTGGGATGACGAACTACACCACCGTGCCGTGCGACACCGCGGGCGTGTGCTCCCACACCTTCACCGGCTTGACGAACGGCACAAGGTATGAGCTCTGGATCAGTGCCGTCTTCGATGCACGCAACCGCGTCATCGGCTTCGGAAACCGCACCTACGTCACGCCGCAATTGCTCCCGCAACCGCTGAATCTGGTCTACCCGGTGAAATCCGACCTGCACGTGGGGCAGCCGACGGTGCTGAGCCCGACAGCGGCCGGAGGCGCGAAGCCGTATGCGTTCAAGCAGGGGTCCACGCCGCTGCCCAAGGGACTGTCACTCAATGCCACGACCGGCGAAATCTCGGGCACACCCGAGGTCGCCGTCGATGGCCTATATCCCATCGTCATCTCCGACCAGTCGGGCCAGTCGTTGACGGCACCGCTGCGCCTCGTGGTGGCAGCGCACACCCTCACCGTGTCCTACCCCGATCACGCCGGACATGTGGGTACGGCGTTCACCATGGCGTCGTCGGTCTCACATGCCCTCGGTGCGGTGTCCTACGCCCTGACCAAGGGGACTCTGCCCGCGGGCCTGACCTTCGACAAGGCAACGGGCACGATCACCGGCACGCCGACCGCCGCCACCAGCGGGCCGGTGGCCCTGGAGGTCACGGCTACCGACACCTACGCCTCAGCCACCGCCGCGTTCACGATCACCATTGATTCAGGCACGGCGAAGCTGTCGGCGAGTTACCCGAACGCCACCGGCCATGTCGGCAAGATCCAGACGGTGACGCCTACGGTCAGCGGCGTCACCGGTGCGACCACCTTCGCGGTGACGGCCGGCACCCTCCCGCTGGGTGTGAATCTCGATCCGAGCACGGGCGTGATCTCCGGCACCCCGGCTGCTGCCCAGGCCGCCCAACCGATCACGGTGCGGGTCACGGACTCCTCGACGAGCGTCGATGTCACGTTCACCATCGAGGAATTGGCCCACACCTTGTCGGTGGCCTACCCCAGCAGCACCGGCGACGTGGGCGTCGCGACGACCGTCTCCCCGGTGGTCTCGCACACCATCGGCACCGTGACCTATGCGCTCACCAGCGGCACACTGCCGGCTGGCTTGGCGCTGGATCCGGTCACTGGTGTCATCACCGGCACGCCCACACAGGTCACCAGCGGGGCAGTGCAGCTCACGGTCACCGCCACCGACGGCTACGGGTCCGCGTCATCGGCCCTCACGATCACCGTCACCGCCGTCACGCCCCCGGTCGCCACCATCGACGCCACACTGAGCCGCGACGTGGATCGGATGACGGCCGTGGGCAGCGTGGTCGGTGCACCCGCAGGCACCACCATCACGCCCTGGTACCGACTTCCCGGAGACACCGGCTACACCGCCGGTGTGCCGGTCACGCTCGATGCCAATGGTGGCTTCACATGGACGCGCAAGGTCAATCGATCAAAGACCTCCCGCGTCTACTTCACCGTCTCCGGAGTCCAGTCGACCACCCTGGTGGGCCAGGCACCCAAGGTCGAGGTGACCGGGAGCCGCACGGGCACGAGCCTGCTTGTCACCGCCACCACGGTCAACATCGCACCGGGCTCCACCGTAAAGCCGTACATCAAGATCGACGGCGGCAAGGCCATCCGAGGCACACAGCTTCAGGTAGCAGCCGACGGCACCTTCGCCTGGACGTACATCGCTCAGAAGGGCCAGCAGATCCGGGTGAAGTTCAACGTTCGCGGCGTCAAGAGCGACCCCATCGTGCTCTAGTGGACACCACCCGGCGCATGGACGAAGTCCCTAGCACCTCCCAACGAGTCCCATGTCCTTCCTCGGCAAACTCTTCCCACCCATCACGGCTGCCAAGTCGTTCGCCGTGACGGTGCGACCCCAGGAAGCCCACGACCGGGTGCTTGCGGCCCTACAGTCCGGGGGCTGACCCGGTGCCACCCTTGCCCTCGAATTCCACGACGTAAAGCGTGTCGATGCAGCCAGGACGTGCGCTGGGCGGCGATGCGGATTGAGCGGCAGGTGCTGCCAAGAGTGACGACGGCGGTGGGCATCGGCGCTCCCGTCATCGTGGCGTCGCGGTAGGCGCGGCCGGTGAGAGCAGATTAGAAAGCCGATCGCAGATTGTCAACAATCTACGATCGGCTTTCTGGGGTCGCGCGGATCCTCAGGTGAGGCGGGGGCTGCACACCACGAGGTTGTCCGGCAGCACGAAGCCGCGGATCTTCTTGGTGATCGCACCGGTGGTCGTGTTGATGACCGTCACGGTGCCCAGCGGCGAGAGCGAACCCTTCTGGCCGAGGGAGTTGGCGACGTAGGCGGTGGCGCCGTCCGGGGTGAATGCCACATCGAAGGGCAGGGGGCCGCCGTTGATGGTCTTGGTGACCGTCAACGTGGCCGTGTTGATGATGGAGATGTTCGGTGTCTTTGCCGTGGTGCCGATGTTCGTGATCCACGCGGTCTCGCCGTTGGGGGCAAAGGTGATGCGCTCAGGCTTGTTGCCCACGGGGATACTCGTGGTCAAGGTGTTGTTCTCGGTGTCGATGACGTGGATCTGGTTGACCGAGTTGCCGGCAACCCACAGTTGCGAGCCGTCGGGGCTGAGCGCGAGCTCCTTGTTGCGCGAGTTGGTCTGGATCACCGCGGCAGGCTCGCTCCAGTCCGATGTCTCGTAGTAGTAGACGTTGGTGTCCGTCTTGGAGAAGGCCGAGACGTAGACCCCGGTGCCGTCGGCATTGACTGCGACGCCGTAGGCGCCGGGGACCGCAAGGTCCTGTGAGGTTGCCGAGTTGTCGGAGGCGTCGATGATCGTGAGGTCTGGGCCGTTCGGGCTGGCGTTGGCGACGTAGACGGTCGAGGCATCCGGCGCCATGGCGATATTCGTCGGGATGGCATCGTCGTCGACGGTATCGGTCACCGTGCGCGTCATCAGATCGATCACGCTCACCCCGCCACCGTTGTTGGTGACGTATGCAGTGGTGCCGGAGGGGTTGATGACGATGCTCCCCGGTGTCTTGCCGATGGCGATGCGCTTCCCGAAGGGAAGGTTGGTCTGCGTGTTGACGGTGCGGATCGACCCAGTGCCTCCCTTGCCCTCGAACTCCACGACGTAAAGCGTGTCGATGCAGCCAGGACGTGCGCTGGGCGGGGATGCGGATTGAGCGGCAGGCGCGGCGAGCAGTGCCGACGCGGCGATGGCTGTGGCGGCTGCAGGTGCAACGAAACGACGCAAGATTCCTCCAGGCGTAGCGATGCTCGCGAGACGGAGCCGGCGCAACGTAGCACGCAGTGCGATGCGGTTGCTTGTCCTACGGCTCCTCGTCGAGCCAGCCCTTGGACCGCTCCACGGCCCGCCGCCATCTGCGGTGGGCCTCGTCGCCGTCGCCGCGTGGCAGGAAGACGCGGTCGCTCCTGCGGACACTGGCGAGGTCGGACTCCGCCGACCACACGCCCGTCCCCAGCCCCGCCAGGAAGGCCGCGCCGAGACCCGTCGTCTGCAACTCGTGAGAGCGGTCGACGGGGATGCCGACCTGGTCGGCCTGCATCTGGCAGAGCAGATCGTTGGCGGCCGCCCCTCCGTCGACCGCGAGCGCGGTGAGATCGACTCCACCTTCCTCCGACATGAGATCGACCACGTCGCGCACCTGGAAGGCGATGGCCTCGAGAGTGGCGCGCACGATGTGCGCGCGCGTCGTGCCGCGTGTGATTCCGATGATGAGCCCGCGCGCGTAGGGATCCCAGTCGGGGGCGCCGAGCCCGGTGAGCGCGGGCACGAAGACCACGCCGCCGCTGTCGGGCACGGACTCTGCGATCGCCTGGGTCTCGCTTGCGGACTCGATGATGCCGAGGCCGTCGCGCAGCCACTGCACGGCCGAACCCGTGACGAAGACAGCACCTTCGAGTGCGTAGGTGAGCGAGCCATCCGGCCGGCCGAGAGCCACGGTCGTGAGAAGGCCTGAGTCGGTGGCGACCGCACGGTCACCGGTGTTGACGAGGAGGAAGGACCCGGTGCCGTAGGTGCACTTGGCCGATCCGGGCGTGAATCCTGCCTGGCCCACGAGGGCAGCCTGCTGATCGCCCGCGATGCCGGCGATGGGGATATCCAGTCCGAGGAAGGTGGCCGGGTCCGTGCGCGCGATCTCGCCGTACGACGGAACGATCTCAGGAAGGGCATCCAGAGGCACGCCGAGGATCGCGGCGAGCTCGGCACTCCACGTGCCGGTGCGGATGTCGAAGAGCAGGGTGCGAGATGCGTTGGTCGGGTCCGTGACGTGATGCAGGCCGCGAGTCATGCGCGCGATGAAGTAGGAGTCGACGGTGCCGATGGCGACACGGCCCGAGGTGACCTGCGCCCACGTCGTCGGATCGTTGTCGCGGACCCACGCGATCTTGGTGCCACTGAAGTAGGGATCCAGGCGCAGCCCGGTGAGCTCGGTGATGCGCGCCTCGTGGCCCGCTGCGCGTAGGTCCTCGCATATCGCGGCAGTGCGCCGGTCCTGCCACACGATCGCGCGGCGCGGTGCTCCGAGAGTCTCGCGATCCCAGAAGCACACGGTCTCGCGCTGATTGGTGATGCCGACGGCCGTGGGGGCCTCGGGGCTCGCCGCGAGCGCCTCGCGCGTGGCCTCGAGGGTTGCCGCCCAGATCTCGCCCGGGTCGTGCTCCACCCAGCCGTCCGCCGGGAAGTGCTGGGGGAACTCCCGGTAGCCCCGCGCCAGGATCTGGGCATCGGCCCCCACGAGGAGCGCGGTGACGCCCGTGGTGCCGCAGTCCAGGGACAGAATCGCCATGGCGTGACCCTAGCCGCCCGGCCAGGGCCATCGGCTAGGCTTCTGCACACGCTTACATAGCCGTAGGCCTTTCCCGAATCCAGGAGTACCCATGCGAGTCGGAGTCCTCACCGGCGGGGGCGACTGCCCCGGCCTCAATGCCGTCATCCGCGCGGTCGTCCGCAAGGGCGCCAAGGAGTACGGCTATGAATTCGTGGGCTTCCGCGACGGATGGAAGGGTCCGCTCGAGGGCATCACCATGCCGCTCGATGTCGCCGCGGTCCGCGGGATCCTGCCCCGGGGCGGCACGATCCTCGGCTCCTCGCGCACCAACCCCATCAAGGTGGAGGGCGGTGTCGAGCGGATTGAGGCCAACCTCGCCGAACTCGGAGTCGACGCACTCGTCGCGATCGGTGGCGAAGACACCCTCGGCGTAGCCACCAAGCTCGCTGATCACGGCCTGCCGGTGATCGGCGTGCCCAAGACGATCGACAACGACCTCAATGCCACCGACTACACCTTCGGCTTCGACACTGCCGTGACGATCGCCACCGACGCGATCGACCGCTTGCACACCACTGCCGAGTCACACCATCGCGTGCTCGTCATCGAGGTGATGGGTCGTCACGCCGGATGGATCGCCCTGCACTCGGGCATGGCGGGGGGTGCCAACGTCATCCTCATTCCCGAGGTGCCCTTCGACCTCGACCAGGTCTGCGGCTGGGTGGAGCAGCGCTTCCAGCAGCAGTACGCCCCCATCATCTGCGTGGCTGAGGGTGCACTGCCGAAGGATGGCGACCTCATCACCAAGGACACCACCGTCGATGCATTCGGCCACGTCAAGCTCTCAGGGATCGGTGACTGGCTGGCGGGCGCCATCGAGCAGCGCACCGGCAAGGAGTCGCGAGCGGCGGTCCTCGGACACATCCAGCGCGGCGGCACTCCGACGGCCTTCGACCGCGTCCTCGCGACGCGCTTCGGCCTCAACGCCATCGACGCCGTGAAGGACGGCGACTCGGGCAAGATGGTCGCCCTCCGTGGGACCGACATCGTGCGCGTGCCGCTCCGGGAGGCGACGGGCACGCTCAAGACCGTCCCCCTCGCGCGCTACGAGGAGGCAGCGGCCTTCTTCGGGTGACCTAGGCCGGGCGGGTCGGCCAAGCCGGCCCTATCCGGCTCCCCGTACCCTTGCACCATGTCCACGATCGCCTGGCCTGAACTGCCCGCTGTCCAGCAGCCGGTGTGGCCCGACGATGCCGCTCTCCAGGCGGTGCTGGCCGAGCTGCGCGCTCAGCCGCCCCTGGTCTTCGCGGGCGAGTGCGACATCCTCACCGAGCACCTCGGCAAGGCCTCGCGTGGCGAGGCATTCGTGCTCACGGGCGGGGACTGCGCCGAGACCTTCGCGGCCAACACCGCCGACTCGATCCGCGCCCGCCTGAAGACCGTGCTTCAGATGTCGGTGGTCCTCACCTATGCCGCCTCGCTCCCCGTGGTGAAGCTCGGTCGCGTGGCGGGCCAGTACTTCAAGCCCCGCAGCAATCCCATCGAGGTGCGTGACGGAGTCGAGCTCACGAGCTATCTGGGCGATGCCGTCAATGCGATCGACTTCACGCCTGAGGCTCGTCGCCCTGACCCCCAGCGTCTCCTCAAGGCCTACCATGCCTCGGGATCAGCGCTCAATCTCATCCGCGCCTTCACCCAGGGTGGCTACGCCGACCTGCGCCAGGTGCATGCGTGGAACCAAGACTTCGTCCGCGAGTCCACCGCAGGCCAGCTCTACGACAAGCTCGCCGCCGAGATCGATCGCGCGCTGTCCTTCATGCACGCTTGCGGTGCCAATCCCGAGGAGTTCGCGCGCGTGGAGTTCTACGCCGCGCACGAGGCGCTGAGCCTCGATTACGAGCGTGCGCTCACGCGTGTCGACTCCCGGACCGGCGATCTCTACGACGTCTCCGGGCACTTCCTGTGGGTGGGGGAGCGCACGCGCCAGCTTGATGGCGCCCACATGCACTTCGCGTCGTCGATCCGCAATCCCATCGGCATGAAGGTCGGCCCCAAGGCATCTCCGGAGGAGGTCCTCGAGGCCGTCGAGATGCTCAACCCCGATCGCATCCCGGGGCGTCTCAGCCTCATCACGCGGATGGGAGCCGGCAAGGTGCGCGAGGCGCTGCCCGCCATCGTGCAGAAGGTCGAGGCCAGTGGCAATCCCGTGGTGTGGGTGTGCGATCCCATGCACGGCAACACCTTCGAGGCGAGCAGCGGCCACAAGACTCGGTCCTTCGACGACGTCATCGCGGAGGTCGAGGGCTTCTTCGAGGTCCACCGTCAGATCGGCACGATTCCGGGTGGCATCCACGTGGAGCTCACCGGCGACGACGTCACGGAGTGCGTCGGCGGCACCCACGGTGTCGCCGAAGACGGCTTGGGCGTGCGCTATGAGACGGCCTGCGATCCGCGCCTCAACCGCGAGCAGTCCTTGGAGCTGGCCTTCCTCGTCGCCGACATGCTCCTCAAGCGATAGCTCCTGGGATTGCTTGTCCGGAGTCCGCCCACGCGGGGCGCCCCGGCAGGTGCAGGATGGCCCTGTGAGCGACCTCTACGCCGTGCGGACCACCGGCATCGTGTGCCGAGTGGGCTGCGCGAGCAGGACACCCCGGCCCGAGAACGTCGTCTGGGTTGCGGATCTCGCTGACGCGCTCGCTTCTGGTTACCGCCCCTGCAAGAGGTGTCGCCCCGACGACGTGCACCCGCAGGAGGCCTTCCGTCAGTCGGTCGTCGACCAGGCGCTGGCGCATTTGCGACTCGGCAGGGGAGTCGCCGACACGGCGGCCCGGCTCCATGTGAGCGAGCGCCATCTGCGCAGGCTCGTGAGGCAGCAGACGGGCCTGTCACCCCGTGAGTTGGTCGCATGAGCTCGCGTCGATTCGCTCCACTCGTGCGCACGACGGTCCGCACCCCGTGGCGTCCGGTGGGCATCGTGGCCGATGAGGACGGCGTTGTCATCGCCTCGTGGTTCGGCGAGCCGAGGGCGAGCGACATCGCGCACGTCGATGTCGACTCCGCGCGCAAGGTGCGCCACATCGATGGCGCGAGCGATGCCATCACGGCATGGGTCGAGGGAGATATCGATGCACTCCTCGAGGTGCCGGTCGACCAGCCCGGAGGACCCTTCCAGCAGCAGGCATGGGCGGCGATGAGGCGCGTGTCCGGCGGCACGACCGTCTCCTACGCCGACCTCGCGCGCATGGCGGGCAATCCCAAGGCGGTGCGCGCTGCGGGCACGGCCTGCGCGCTCAACCATGTCGCCCCCTTCGTGCCGTGTCATCGCATCATCCACACGGACGGCACGATCAGTGCCTACGGCTTCGGCCCCGACCTCAAGGCCCTGCTCCTCGAACACGAGGGCGCACTCCTATAGGGGGCACTGCTCTAGAAGGCCGGCAGAGGGCGCTAGATGATGGTGATCGTCACGGTGCTGCCGGCGGGGATGAGCGTGCCGGCGGCGGGGTCCTGGGAGATCACGCGATTGAGCGGAGTGAACGGCGGCTCATTGATCTCGACGTTGAGGCCGAGCTGCTGGAGGGTGTAAACCGCGTCGTCGCGCTTCATGTCGATGAGGTAGGGCATCTCCACGGGCGGCGGGCCCTTCGAGACGACGAGCGCGACGGTGCTGCCCACCGGCACCCGCTCGCCCTTGCCGGGTGTGGTGGAGACGACGAGTCCCTCGGCGAACTCGGTGGAGAACTCCTCGGTTGAGGTCACCACCAGCCCGGCAGCCTCGAGCTCGGCGCGCACGTCGTCGGCCGGTGAGCCGGCGTAGTCCGCGAGACGCACGGGCTTGGGGCCCTTGGAGACGACGATGTCGACCAGGGAGCCCGGGCGGAGCTCGTCGCCGATAGGTGGATCTGCGGAGACGACGGAACCCGCAGGAACCTCGGGATCCCAGTCCTCGGTGATGATGCCCACGGCGAGGTTGGCCCCGGTGATCGCGGACTTCGCAGCCTCGAGCGGCTGGCCTCTCACGTCGGGTACGGCGTACCGCTCAGGGCCGCGCGAGAGCACGACGGTCACGGCGGAGTCGACGGCTGCGCTCGCGCCGGGCTCGGGGTCCGCCGAGATGATGAGGCCGGCAGCCACCGTCTCGCTGTATTCCTCGCCACCCACCTCCAGTCGCAGGCCCACCGCCGCGAGCGACGCGGTCGCCTCCGCCTGATCCATGTTGAGGATGCCGGGCACGTCGACCTGCTTGCCGGGGCCCGCGGCGAGATACCACCCGGCAAACGCCGCACCGCCGATGGCGAGGAGAAGCAGGATGAGGGCGACGAGCCAGCCCCGGCCGCGCCGACGTCGAGGTTCGGGCGCAGCTGCCGCATCGGAGGTGGACACGGGTCGGACGGTCACGGCGGGCGGAGGGGGATTGCCGCCCGCAACCATGCCGACGGGGACGATGAGGGTGTCCTGGGTGTCCTTGCTCAGCGGCTGTGGCGGCGGCAAGGAGCGGCGGACGCGGCGTACGTCGGCAAGGAATGCTCGGCAGTCGGGGTATCGGAGGTCGGGATCGCGGCGCGTGGCGGTGGCGACGAGGGCATCGACGTCGGGCGGCACGGTCGACCGCAGCGACGACGGACTCGGCACGTCTGCGTTGACGTGCTGGTAGGCCACGGTGATCGCACTCTCGGCGGCAAAGGGCACCTGGCCCGTGACCATCTCAAAGAGGCAGATGCCCGCACCATAGACATCGGACCGGGCATCGGCGTCGCCGTGCTCGACATGCTCGGGGGAGAGGTAGGCGACGGTGCCGATGATCATGCCCTGGGTCGCCGTGGTGGTGTTGCTCACCGCGCGCGCGAGCCCGAAGTCGGTCACCTTCACGCGGCCGTCATCGGAGATGAGGATGTTCTCCGGCTTGATGTCGCGGTGCACGAAGCCTGCGTCGTGCGCCGCGATGAGGGCCTCGAGGACGGGGTCGAGGATGGTGAGCGCCTGCTCCGGTGTGAGCGCGC
>Ga0315903_10008206_pt1 | contig 12896 bp, 12 predicted proteins | sample LakEriMetagenome_7_FD_203524 | JGI IMG/M metagenome (GOLD analysis project Ga0315903, IMG submission 203524) | Freshwater fungal communities from buoy surface, Lake Erie, Ohio, United States - Buoy 2 MA119 | ecosystem: Environmental > Aquatic > Freshwater > Lake | place: USA: Lake Erie, Ohio...
TTCGGGCTGCAGGCGGACGGGCGCCGGGTCGGCCCTGCGGAGCGGGGCGTCGCCGCGATGCTGAGCAGCGTCTATCGCAACTTCAACGGCCCTCTCACCGAGGCGCTGCTCTTCGAGTGGCATCGCGAGCTCATGCAGGGCCGGACCGATCTCACGCAGCTCGGCGGATACCGTACCCACGACGAACCGATGCAGGTCGTATCCGGACCGGTCTACGAGCCCAAGGTGCATTTCGAGGCGCCGCCCTCTGCGGTGATACCGCGCGAGATGGCGGCGTTCCTGGACTGGTTCGCGGCGAGCGCTGCGGATGGCACAGCGCCCCTGCCCGCGTTGACTCGTGCCGGTCTCGCGCATCTTCATTTTGAGAGCCTGCATCCTTTCGAGGACGGCAACGGCCGCGTCGGACGGGCGATCGCGGAGATGGCACTTGCGCAGGGCGCCGGCAGACCGGCGCTCACCGCGCTCTCGCTCGTGCTGCAGCGGCAGCGGTCGCGCTACTACGATGCGCTGTCGTCGGCGAGCCGCACCCTCGATGTCGATCCGTGGCTGGACTGGTTCGCCGACCGCGTGCTCGAGGCGCAGCGCAGCGCGCTCGCGTCCATCGAGTTCGTCATCCACAAGACCCGGTTGCTCGACCGGCTGCGGGGTCGGCTCAATGCGCGCCAGGAAAAGGCCTTGCTGCGGCTGATGCGCGATGGGCCGGGCGGCTTCGTCGGCGGGCTCTCGGCGGGCAAGTACACGGCGCTGACCGGCGCATCGGCGGCGACCGCGACGCGAGACCTTGCCGAGCTCGTGGAGTGGGGTGCGTTGGTCCGGACGGGGGAGAGGAAGGGCACCCGTTACGGGTTGCCGTTCGAGCCGGACCGTCCGAGGGAGTGATGGTGGGCGGTACTGGGATTGAACCAGTGACCCCTGCCGTGTGAAAGCAGTGCTCTACCGCTGAGCTAACCGCCCGCCCGGGAAAGGACGCGGATTCTACGACGGGCGGGGCGGCTGCGCTAGACTTCGCCCCCCATGAGCGTCGTCACCCGTTTTGCCCCGAGTCCCACCGGCCTGCTGCACATCGGCGGCGTCCGGACGGCCCTGTTCTCCTGGCTGTACGCCCGCCGGCACGGCGGGAAGTTCATCCTGCGCGTCGAGGACACCGACCGCGAACGCTCCACCGACGAGGCGGTGCGGGTGATCCTGGAGGGCATGCAGTGGCTCGGCCTCGCGGCCGACGAGGGTCCGTACTTCCAGACGGCGCGCTTCCCGCGCTACAAGGAGGTCATCGCGCAGTGGCTCGCCGAGGGCAAGGCCTACCGCTGCTACTGCACCAAGGACGAGCTCGAGCAGCTGCGCGCCGAGCAGATGGCGCGCAAGGAAAAGCCGCGCTATGACGGCCGCTGGCGCGACCGCACGGACTCGCGCCCGGGCGTCGACCCGGTCATCCGCTTCCGCAACCCGCTCGACGGCGAGGTGGTGGTGGAGGACCAGGTGCACGGGCGCGTGGTGTTCCGCAACAGCGAGCTCGACGACCTCGTGATCGCGCGCGGGGACGGCACACCGACCTACAACTTCTGCGTGGTGGTGGATGACGCCGACATGGGCGTGACGCACGTCATCCGTGGCGACGACCACCTCAACAACACGCCGCGGCAGATGAACATGCTGGCGGCGCTCGGCGCGAAGATCCCCGTATATGCGCATGTGCCGATGATCCTCGGCCCGGACGGCGCCAAGCTCTCCAAGCGCCACGGCGCGGTGAGCGTGCTGCAGTACGAGGAGGACGGGTATCTGCCCGACGCGCTGCTCAATTACCTCGTGCGCCTCGGCTGGTCGCATGGCGACCAAGAGGTGTTCACGCGCGAGGAGATGATCGCCGCGTTCGACATCGCGGATGTGAACAAGGCGGCCTCGGCCTTCAACCCCGAGAAGCTGCTGTGGCTCAACCAGCAGCACCTGATGCGCGCGGACCCGGCGACGGTGGTGCCGTATCTCAAGCCGCACCTGGCGCGGATCGGGGTCGATACGGCCGGTTACGGTGGGGCCGGCGGCGCGGCGGCGGACGACGCCTTCCTCGCGCGCATCGTGGTCGCGCAGCGCGAGCGCGTGAAGACCTTGAAGGAGATGGCGCAGGCGAGCCGGTACTTCTTCGGTGCTGCGGTCGAGCTCGACGCCAAGGCGGCCGCCAAGCACCTGAACGAGGAGGGGCGGGCGGTGCTCGCGGAGCTGCGCGGCGTGCTCGCGGGCGCGGCCGACTGGACGGCGGCCCCCCTCAATGCGGCGCTCAATGCCCTCGCCACCGCCCGCGGCATCGGCCTCGGCAAGGTCGCCCAGCCGCTGCGCGTGGCGCTCACGGGCAACACCATCTCCCCGCCCATCGACCTCACCCTCGAGCTGCTGGGTCGGGAGCGGTCGCTGGCGCGGCTGGATACGGCCTTGGCGGGGACGCAGCCGGGCGGCTGACGGGTGGCCGGCGGGGCGCCTTCGCGCCTTGCCTTTATGCGGGGGGTTCCGTACCATCCGCACCCTCTTCTGGGGCCATAGCTCAGCTGGGAGAGCGCTTGCATGGCATGCAAGAGGTCGGCGGTTCGATCCCGCCTGGCTCCACCAACTTACTTGGGGTTTCGGCGTCCCCATCGTCTAGAGGCCTAGGACATTGCCCTTTCACGGCAGTAACAGGGGTTCGAATCCCCTTGGGGACGCCACTTCCCGCGGAGCGCCATGATGTCCCGCCTCACTCCTTTGCTCACGGCCGGCAAGGTCCTCTGCGTCGTGCTCTATGCGGCTGCGGTCGGCCACTGGGCGGGCTGGATGCCGTCGGGCGTGATGCCGTTCGCGACCACCTTGGCGGTGGTGTTCCTCGGCCTTCACGCGCTCGAAGTGCCGATCTTCTGGCAACGGGTGAAGCGCTATCGCGGGCCGCTGGCCGTGAGCGTCGTCCTGACGCTGCTGTTCGGCCTCCTGCACCTCACGCCCCTGCGGGGCGACGAGCGCCCGGTCAGTCCTTGACGACCGGGTAGACCGCGCTGCCCCAGACGGTCTGGGGGTTGTCCATCATGATCTCGATGATCACGGGCACGAGCTCGCCCATGAAGCGCACGCAGTCGCGCACCTGTTCGCGGTTGACGTCGCTGTCCCAGGTGCTGCCGCCATGCACGACCTGGTTGCGCAGGGTGTAGATGCGGTCGAGCACGATGCCGAGCACGGTGAGCGTCTCGCTGGCGGCCAGCGCACGTCGCGCCCGGCCGCGTTCCACGATGAAGCGCCGCTCCCAGGCGTCCGGGTCCAGTGTCCCGTTGCGCGAATCCCAGAAGTCGCGGAACAGGAACTTGTTCTCGATCAGGCCGCGGATGGGTCCGGAGAACTGCTTCCAGACCATGTCTGCGAGGCGTGCTTGCCGGTCGAGATCGAGCAGCACCCCGAGGAAGTGGACGAACGCGCCTTGCGCGCCGCTACGGTAGGCGGCGTTGATGTCCGTGGCGTAGGCGGCGTTGAACGCGATCCAGAGGAAGATGAAGCGCGCGTCGAGGTCGTCTGCCTCCTGCTCGGCACGCCCGTACCAACTGAGGGCGCGGTGCACGCGCAGGGCGAGTCCGGGCGCGTGCGTGTGACGCTCGCGGCGCTGGCGTTCCTTGAGTTCCGGATAGCTCCGGCTCACTGCCACCCCAGTCCTGGCAACTTGCGCTCCCACTCGAGGGCGCTCTGCACGATGGTGTCGAGGTCGTCGAGCCGTGGCTGCCAACCGAGCACGCGGCGGATCTCGCCGGCCTCGGCGACGAGTTCGGGCGGATCGCCGGCGCGGCGCGGGGACTCGCGCAGCGTGAGCGGCCGTCCGGCGGCCCGCGCCACGGCCGCCAGCACCTCACGGACGCTGTAGCCGTGGCCGTAGCCGACGTTGAAGGTGCCGGAGGCGCCGCCGCGGCGCAGGTGGTCGAGCGCATCGAGGTGGGCGCGCGCAAGGTCCTCGACATGCAGGTAGTCGCGGATCGCGGTGCCATCGGGGGTCGGGTAGTCGGTGCCGAAGACGGCCACATGGTCGCGCTTGCCGACGACATGTTCGGCGGCGACATGCACGAGATGGAAGGCGTCGCGCCGCGACTGGCCGATGCGGCCTGAGCCCTCGGCGCCCGCGACGTTGAAGTAGCGCAGCGCGATGTGGCGCAGCGGCGATCCGCGCCCCTGCGCGGCCGCCTCGCGCGTCGCGAGGTCCACATCCTGCAGCATCCACTCGCTCGCGAGCTTGGAGCGGCCGTAGGGGTTGATGGGCGGGGTGGGTTGGGTCTCCGCGGCGCGTCCGCCCTCGGGGATGCCGTACACGGCGGCGGTGGAGGAGAACACGAACTGCGTGACACCGTGCGCCGTGCAGGCGGCGAGCAGCGCGCGGGTGCCGGCGGTGTTGTTGCCGTAATATTTGAGCGGGTCGCGCACGGACTCGGGGACGCTCAGCGCCGCGGCGAAGTGCAGCACGGTGTCGACGTCGTGCTCGCGCAGGATCTGCCTCACGAGCGTCGTGTCGGCGACATCGCCGACCACGAGCGGAGCATCGAGCGCGGCCTGCCTGAAGCCGGTGCTGAGGTCGTCGAGCACCACCACGCGCTCGCCGCGCGCACGCAGCTGCAGCACCGTGTGGCTGCCGATGTAGCCGGCGCCGCCAGTGACGAGGATGCCTTTGGACGCTCCGGGGTCTTTCACGTCTTCGGTCCTTCAGCTTACGCCGTGACAGTGCTTGTATCGCCTGCCCGAACCGCAGGGACAGGGTGCGTTGCGGCCCAAACCGGGGTCAGTGGCGGGCGCCGCGGACAGGCCGCGCAGGAACTGCGGGTGGAGGCGCGGCTGTACCGCCGTGTAGCCGACGCGCTCGATGAATATGCGCTTCGCGGCAACCCCGTTGTCACCCCCCAGCACAGGCGGGTCGCCGTCGGGCAGCGCGGCGAGCGTCGCTTTGAGCAGGGCGTCGTACTGCAGCCATCCCGCTTCGTGGATGCCGTACTGGTACCAAAGCGCCCGCCAGTCCTTGCAGAACCCGAACAGCACGCGACGGTACTCCGCGGCCTGCGCCGTGTCGTTGTCCGGCCGCGCCGAGAGATCGCGGATGAGATCGGATACGAGGTGATCGATCTCGCCCGGCGACATCACCGTCTGTTGGCCGTATCGCTCGGTGCGTACCTGCACCTGCTGGCCCTCGACATAGGGGACGAGACGCGGTTCGATCGGTCGTCCCGCACGCTCTGCTGCCAAGGCCCGCGAAGCCATCTCCCAGAAGCGCGAGGAGCCCGCGGTGTCGATCACGAGATGCGTGCGCGACTGCTGCCCGCGGTTCTCGACGCGGTGCAGACGCCAGGTGTCGAAGATCCAGCATTCGCCGGCCGCCATGTGCCGATGCTCGCCGCCGCAGTGGAAGGTCACCTGCGGGTTCGTCACGACGGGCACATGGACGCGTACGCGGTTGAACCAGTGGTGGTGCACATCCACGTGCTCGCTCACATCGCATCCCGGCGCGAGCCGCATCAATCGCGAGCGGCCGAACACCTCATCGAAGCTCGCGATGACCTGCTTGAGGTAGGGCGAGCGCTCGAGGTACGGCGTGGGGCGCATGTCGCCGCTGGCATCGTCGTTGTCACCGCCGTCGACCGAGATCAGCGGCAGTGCGGAGTTGCCATCGGTCTTGTCCGGGTGCTGGCGCCACGGGACATCCTCGAGCAGCGACAGTTCGTGGGCGAGCCGTTCGGCGTCGAACCGCAGCGGCAGTCGTATGAACGGCGCTTCGAGCTTCATGTGAGCCGGCCATGGCAGGCTTTGAAGCGGCGGCCGGACCCGCAGGGGCAGGGCGAGTTGCGCCCGACGTCGCCCATCTCGCTGTGCGGGTCGTGGTGCCGCTCGGCTTCGTCAGGCGATGCAACGACGGCATCGGGCGGCGGCCCGGCGGCATCGAGGGCTGGTGTCCCGGCATCGAGCGAGGCGTTCAGCCTGTCGATGAGCGGCGCGATCCGCGGCCACACGCGTTGCAAGGCGCCGCCGTGCCGTCGCCACTTGTCCGGTCGCGGCGCATGCAGCGTGTACATCGACAGCGGCAGCGGCTGCATCAATCCTGACGCGAACTCCTCGTCCATCGGGATGTCGATGAACCGGCACAGTCTTTCCGCGACCGCCCGCGGATCTGCCAGCAGTTCCGAGGCGTTCAGGGTGCAGCGTCGCTCGCGCGGGATCGCGGCGAGGTCGTCGAGGATGTGCTGGTTTGCAGCTTGCCACTGGAAGGCCGCCACCTCCTCCAGGGGGGCCTCAAGCCGGTCGCGCCATCCCGGCGGCAGCAGCAGCGACCAGGGGCCGTTGGCGGTGCCGATGGACGGGTAGGTGACGAATCGCCGCGACCGCCAGGCGTCGATCATGCTGGCGATGTTCTCCTTCGGGTCGCGCACCAGATGGATGAACAGGGCGTCCGGGTACAGCGCCGCGAGGAACGGGATCCGCAGTGCGTTCTTCGGCGTCTTCTCCAACAGCCTGACGGTCCCCTCGGCGGGCGGACGCGCGCCATTGCGGTCGCGCAGGTTGAGGGTGAACGCCCGGCGGAGGCTGCGGCCCAGCTCTCCGCCCATCTCGCCCTCCAGCACTTCGGCGGTCACGCGGTTCGAGTCGGCCTCGGCCAGCGGGTTCAGCGGCGAGAACTGCTCGATGATCTGGTGGCTCTCGTCGCCGATGGACCAAAGGTGGGCGCTGCGCGACATCGCCTCGAACAGCAGCGTGCTGCAGGAGCGCGGCGCGGCCATGATGAAGACAGGGCGGTCGAGGAGCAGGGGCATGGCGGTTTGGAGCGGCTACGACCGCCGAATCTTACCGCGGGACGGGTGTGCCGGGAGCCGCATGCTACATTGCGCCATGCCGAAAGCCCCTGTCGCGCAGCCCTTCGCGCGCCTCTCGCCCGACGAAGTGCTGGCCGCCGCGGAGCGGCTCGGCATCGACTGCGACGGCCGCCTGTTCGCGCTCAATTCCTACGAGAACCGGGTCTACCAGGTCGGGTCGCCCTCGCAGGGCATGCGGGTGCTGAAGTTCTACCGCCCCGGGCGCTGGACGGACGCGCAGATCCTCGAGGAGCATGCCTTCACGCTGGAACTGGCCGCCGCAGACCTCCCCGTGGCCGCGCCGCAGTCGTTCGAGGGGGCGACCCTGCACTGGCACGAGGGACTGCGCTACGCGGTGTTCCCGCGGCTTGCCGCGCGCGCCGTGGAGATCGACGCGCGCGGGTCGTTGGAGCTCATCGGCCGCACGCTCGGGCGCATGCACGCCGTCGGCGCACGACAACGGTTCGCGCACCGCCTGGCGCTCACCAGCGAGCGCCTCGGTTGGCAGGCGCGCGATGCGCTGCTCGGGTCATCGCTGCTCGAAGAGACGATGGCCGACAAGTACGCCGAGGTGTCGGGCGAGCTGCTCGAGGCCGTCGATGACACGCTCGAGCGCGCGGAGCCCGTCTCGCGCATCCGTCTGCACGGTGACTGCCACCTCGGCAACATCCTCTGGAACGAGCAGGGTCCGGTGTTCGTCGACCTCGACGACTGCATGACGGGGCCGCGCATCCAGGACCTCTGGATGTTCCTCTCCGGGACGCCCGACGAGCGCGAGGGGCAGTGGCGCGAGCTCGTCGCAGGCTACCGGCAGTTCCACGACATCGATGAACACGAGCGCGAGCTCGTCGAGGCGCTGCGGGCGCTGCGCATGGTGCACCACGCCGCCTGGATCGCCGCGCGCTGGGATGACCCCGCCTTCCCGCGCGCGTTCCCGTGGTTCACGAGCCCGCGCTTCTGGCAGGAACACCTGAGCGACCTGTGGCAGCAGTTGGCGGAGTTGCGCGGGTGAGCCGCCCCGCTACTTGACGAGCACCACCGGCACCGGCGAGAGGTGCACGACCTTTTGCGCGACCGACCCGACCAGCGCACCCGCGAGCGCGCCGCGACCGTGGCTGCCCATGATGATCTCGTCGACGGCCTTCTCCACCGCGTAATCCACGACCACCTTGCCGGCATCGCCCACGCCGATGTGCGGCTCGGCCGACATCCCCGCCGCGGCGAGCTTGGCGAGGGCGGGTTCGAGGACCTTCGTGCCTTCTTCGCGGTAGTAGGTCTGCAGGCTGTCCTGGCTCACGAAGAGCTTCACGTTCACCGTGACGATGGGCGCCTGTACGGTGAGCACGTGGGCGTGCACCGTGTCACGCGTCTTCGCGGCGCGCGCGATGGCGTAGTCGAGCGCACGGTCGGAGTATTCGGAGCCGTCGACGGGCAAGAGCAGCGTCAGCATGTCGGGATCCTCAGGACGGGTCGGAAGGCTTCTTCGGGGGCGCCAAGTCCACCGGTGTCGAGTGGGTCGTCGGGGCGGGCGCATGCCGGCCGAGCAGTTTGCCGACCGCGACGACGAACAGCGCGCCGGCCGCGGCAGCGCCGTAGTGCAGCGGCGTTCCGAAGGGCGTGGCCCAACCCTTCAGCACCACATCGTCGACGATCATGCCGCCGCCTATCCAACCGAGCAGCGCGGCGCCGAACACGATCACGAGCGGGAAGCGGTCCATCAGCGTGAGCACGAAGCGGCTGCCCCAGATGATGATCGGGATGCTGAACAGCAGGCCGAAGATCACGAGGCCGAGGTGGTCCTTGGCGGCGCCCGCGATGCCGATGACGTTGTCGACGCTCATCACGGCATCGGCGATGACGATGGTCTTGACGGCGCCGAAGAGGTGCGTGCTGGCGTCGATGTCGTGGCCGCCGCCCTCGTCTTGGGGCATCAGCAGTTTGATGCCGATGTAGAGCAGCAGCAGCCCGCCGACGATCTTCAGGAACGGGATCTTGAGGAGCTGCAACGCGAAGAAGATCAGCACGACACGCAGCGCCACGGCGCCGAACATGCCCCAGAAGATGGCCTGCTTGCGCTGCGCCTCGGGGAGGCGGCGCGAGGCGAGGGCGATGACGACGGCGTTGTCGCCCCCCAGCAGGATGTCGATCATGATGATCTGGCCGAGGGCGATCCAGAACTCGGGCGACGAGAAGTCCATGGAGCATCATACCCCCGGCCTGCGGTATCGTCGGGGAGTATGCCGTTCGACAGACCACAGGGAGGACGGACGATGCGGGGCAAGAGTGTTGTGTCGCAGACCACATCGAGGGCCGCGTGGACGGTGGCGCTCGCGTTGTGCGGCTCGCTGGCCTGCGCCGCGCCGGATAGCACCGATGCAGTCGCGCCGACGGCGCGCGAGATCGTGTCCCGCGCGCAGCAGGCGGCGGGCGGTGAGACCTGGATCCACCCGCGCACCCTGCTGATGCGTGGCCATGCGGTGTTCTACACGCCCCAGGGCCCGGAGCGGCACGAGCGCTACGAGATGTGGCGGGTGTATCCGGCGCAGAAGGGCGCGGCGCATGCCGCCGACGGCAAGGTGCGCATCGAGTCCTGGCATCAGGGGAAGCGCGTGCGTCTCGTCACCTTCGATGGGCAGCGCTCCTACACGCTCGAGGGGCCGCAGCCGCCGTCCGACGCCGACAAGCAGTGGTCCGAGAACTTCGGCTTCGGCGTGATCCGCTTCGCGCTGGAACCCGGCTTCCGGCAGGAGCGCCTGCCGGACGATGTGGTCGAGGGTCGGCCGGTGCATGTGGTGCGCATCACCGACCCGTCGGGGCAGGCGACGACCTTCTCGATGGCCAAGGACGACCACGCCATCCTGCGGCCCGGCTTCGATACCGCGCGTGGCTGGCATGAGCGGCTGTATTCGGAGTTCTTCCGCAAGCCGGGCGTGTCTTGGGTGCAGCCCGGGCGCGTGCGCCTCTACTACGCCGGCGTCATCCAGAACGAGATCTTCTGGACCGACTTCGAACTCGACCAGGCCATGCCGGATGGGCTTTTCGTCGTGGTAAAGTGACACCACGCCGCCCGTTCGGACGCGGCGTGAAAGGCGCACGATGACTTTGCCGGGATTCCTGGACCGACGCGTATCGGTCGCCCCGATGATGGATTGGACCGATCGGCACTGCCGCTATTTCCTGCGCGGCTTCGCCCCGGACCTGCTGCTCTACACGGAGATGGTCACCGCCTCGGCGATCCTGCGTGGCGAGCGCGACCGGCTGCTCGAGTTCTCCCGGGAAGAACACCCTGTCGCGCTGCAGCTCGGCGGCTGTGAGCCGGACTATCTGGCCGCGGCCGCGCGCTACGGCGCGGAGTGGGGTTACGACGAGATCAACCTCAATTGCGGCTGTCCCTCCGACAAGGTGCAGAAGGGCGCCTTTGGTGCTTGCCTCATGAACGAACCGTCGTTGGTGGCGGACTGCGTCGCGGCGATGCGCGAGGTGGTCGACGTGCCCGTGACGGTGAAGATGCGCATCGGCACGCTGCGCTCGGGACAGGCGGACCTCGCCGAAGCCATGCAGCGTTTCGACGAAGCCGACTATGACCGTCTCGCCGATTTCCTGGTGGCGATCCGCGCGGCGGGCGCCGACTGCGCCGTCGTGCACGCGCGGCGCGCCGTGCTCGGCAACTGGTCACCGGCCGACAACCGCGAGATCCCGCCGCTGCGCTACGACATCGTGCAGCGCCTCAAAGAAGACTTCCCCGACCTGCCGGTGGTCCTGAACGGTGGTCTGCGCGCGGCAGCGCCGTGCGCGGAGGCGCTGGAGTGGGCGGATGGCGTGATGCTCGGCCGCGAGGCCTACCACCGGCCGATGGTGCTCGGCGAGGTCTTCGAGGCCATCGAGCCCGGCTACCGTACGCCCTCGATCCCGGCGCAGCTCGAGCGCATGGCCGAGTACGCGGATCGTGAGATGTCGCGTGGCGAGCGGCTGCCGGCGATCACGCGGCACCTGCTCGGGTTGCTCAGCCACACGCCAGGCGCGCGCGAATTCCGGCGGCTGCTGTCGGAAGGGGCGCGTGAGCGCGATGCGGGACCCGAGCTCATCCGCCGCGCGGCGGCGCTCGCCTACGGCGAGGCGGCCTGAGGCGACCTGCCATGGCGTGAGGGACGCCGTCGGCGCCTCCCCTCAACCGAGGCGGGTGCGCAGCGCCTTGACCTGCTCGCGCAGCGCGGCGGGTGTGCGGGGGGCGTATTCGTCGAGGTATTTCTCGATGTCCGCGGCCTCGGCGCGCCACTCGTCGGTCTGCACCGAGAGCAGCTGATCGAGCGTGCCCGGCGCGAGATCGAGGCCCGCGAGGTCGAGGTCCTCCGGACGCGGCAGGTTGCCGATGGCGGTCTCCTGTGCACCGGCCTTGCCGGCGCAGCGGTCGACGATCCACTCGAGCACGCGCAGGTTGTCGCCGAAGCCCGGCCACAGGAACTTGCCGTCGGCATCGCGGCGGAACCAGTTCACGTGGTAGATCTTGGGCGGGTGCTTGAGCTTCGCGCCCATGCTGAGCCAATGCGCCCAGTAGTCGCCGTAGTTGTAGCCCGCGAAGGGCTTCATGGCCATCGGGTCGCGGCGCAGCACGCCCGCCTGGCCGATCGCGGCGGCCGTGGTCTCGGAGGCGACCGAGGCGCCGACCAGCACGCCGTGGTTCCAGTCGCGCGCTTCGTAGACGAGCGGCGCGACGCCGCGCCGGCGACCGCCGAAGATGATCGCGGAGATCGGCACGCCGCGGGCGCTGTCGGCCTCGGGCGCGTAGCTCGGGTTCTGCTTGGCGGAGACGGTGAAGCGCGAGTTCGGTTGCGCCGCAGGGCCGTTGGCGGGGTCGAAGGGGCGTCCCTGCCAGTCGGTCACGGGCTTGCCGGCATCGAGGCCTTCCCACCACGGCTGGTTGTCGGCCGTCAGCGCGACGTTGGTGAACAGCGTGTTGCGCTGGATCATCTCGAAGGCGTTGCGGTTGGTCTTGGGGTTGGTGCCCGGCACCACGCCGAAGTAACCGGCCTCGGGGTTGATCGCGTACAGCCGGCCGTCCGGGCCGGGGTGCAGCCAGGCGATGTCGTCGCCCACGGTCGTGACCTTCCAGCCCGGCATGGAGCCCGGCGGGATCAGCATCGCGAGGTTGGTCTTGCCGCAGGCCGAGGGGAAGGCCGCCGCGACGTAGTGCGTCTCGCCCTGCGGGCTCGTGAGGCCGACGATGAGCATGTGCTCGGCAAGCCAGCCCTCGTTGCGCGCCTGGTAGCTCGCGATGCGCAGCGCGTGGCATTTTTTGCCGAGCAGCGCGTTGCCGCCGTAGCCGCTGCCGAAGCTCATGATCGAGAGCTCCTCGGGGAAGTGCATGATGAAGCGGCGGTCGGGGTCGAGTTCGCCGGTGGAGTGCAGGCCCTTCACGAAGCCGCCCTCGCGCGCGATGCGCTCGAGCGCCGGCCGGCCGGCGCGCGTCATCAGGATCATGTTGATGACGACATAGGCGCTGTCGGTGATCTCGACGCCGCAGCGCGAGTAGGGCGAATCGATGGGGCCCATGCAGTAGGGCACCACGTAGAGCGTGCGGCCCTTCATGCAGCCCTTGAAGAGGTCCAGCATCTTCGTCTTGGCTTCGGCGGGCGCCATCCAATGGTTGTTGGGGCCGGCGTCGTCCCTGTCGGTGGTGCAGACGAAGGTGAGGTGCTCGACGCGCGCGACATCGGAGGGATGCGAGCGGGCGAGGAAGCAGTTGGGGTAATGCGCCTCGTTCAGCTTCAGCAGTTCGCCGCTCTTCTCGAGATCGGCGACAAGTCCGCGGAACTCGTCATCGGAGCCTTCGCACCAACGCACGGCATCAGGCTGCGTGAGTTCCCGTACCGAGGCGACCCACTCGCTCACGGCGGGGGACATCGCGGACAGGGCAGGCAGGGTGCGGGGTGCGGTGGCCATCGGGGATCCTTGGGTCAGTTCAGCAGGATGGACTCCCAAGTATACCTTCCCGGCCCCGGGGTCGCGCCCGGCACCCCCGGATGGCCGGTCCCCCAATGGGTTTTTTCATTCAGATTCAATGCTCGACACGCGGCC
>Ga0315903_10008209_pt1 | contig 12894 bp, 11 predicted proteins | sample LakEriMetagenome_7_FD_203524 | JGI IMG/M metagenome (GOLD analysis project Ga0315903, IMG submission 203524) | Freshwater fungal communities from buoy surface, Lake Erie, Ohio, United States - Buoy 2 MA119 | ecosystem: Environmental > Aquatic > Freshwater > Lake | place: USA: Lake Erie, Ohio...
GCATTAAAACCATTTAAAGATATGGGTATTGGTGTGTTAGGTGTGGACCCAGCATCTAATTTAGTTGAGTTAGCAAATAATAATGGTATCAAAACCGTTAAAGGATATTTCGATATTAATCTATCAAATAAAATTAAAGACGAATTTGGTTTGGCCGATATTGTCACTGCATCAAATGTATTTGCACACTCAGATAAATTAAAAGAAATAGTTGATGGGGCATTTAATATATTGAAACGGAATGGTTGTTTTATTGTTGAGGTGCAATATCTTTTTGACACATTAAATGATATGACATTCGATAACATATATCATGAACATGTCAATTTTTGGTCGGTAACATCAATAGGTTATTTTTTCGATAGACTTGATTATGCCATTGCTAAAGTTGAACACATTGATACTCATGGAGGTTCAATAAGACTCTACGTTTATAGAAGACATGATGAATTTGAGGTTGATAAATCAGTTTACAATTTCATTAAAAGAGAGAAGGAGTTTAAATTGAATCAAACCAAGACTTATTTAGATTTCTCAGATAGAGTTCAAACCATTAAAAATAACGTGAGAGATAATTTTAAAAAACTAAAACAAAAATATAAAACTATTGTGGGTTATGGTTCACCAGCAAAGGCAACCACATCTTTAAACTATTTTGAAATTAATAATGAATATATTGATTATATAGTTGAGGACAATAGTTTGAAACATAATAAATTAATACCTAATGTAAGAATCCCTATATTCTCAAAAGATAAACTTAACGAATCAATTCCTGATGTTATCATTGTTATGGCTTGGAATTTCTTCGAGGAGATAAAAAAGAATAATTCTCATTTAATTGAGAAGGGTGTTAAATTTTACAGTATAAAAGATTTAGAAAAAGAAGAGATATGAAAATTGAATTCATCATATCAAGTTATAAAAACCCATATAACTTAATGACAATTCTATCATGTTTAAAAGCACAAACATCTGATAGATGGGTTGCCAAGATATATTCTGACGGACCATATTATGGTTATGAAAACATCAAAAACATTTTCAAGGATGATTCGAGATTTACATTCATAGAATTGAATGGTCCTCATGGTGATTGGGGAAATACCGCAAGGAACATTGCACTTAGAGAATTGAAAGAGGAGTGGGTTCTTATGACAGGTCATGATAACTACTATGTTCCAAAATTTGTTGAGTATTTTTTAAATTCGGTCGATAATGATGATGTTAATTTTGTATATTGTAACATGACACATGACCATAATGATTATTTATATCCAATATACAGTTCAGTTCAAGTTGGTCAAATTGATATGGGGAACTTTATGACCAGATCAAAATACTCATCTCAATTAACAATAAATTCAAAATCACATACAGGTGATGGTGAATTTGCCGAAGAGTATGTTAGAAGATTCGGAGGTGTTGTTAAACATATCAATAAATTCTTATACGTACACAATTAAAAAAAAAATATATGAAAAGTTTAAATGAAATTTATCAAAATTATTCGGCACCTGACCATCATGGGGACAAAGGAACTATCCATACCTATATAGAAATATATGAAAGAGTTTTGGATAAATACAGAACCAATTCAACCGTATTAGAAATCGGAATATATAATGGATTATCATTAAGAATGTGGAATGATTATTTTATCGATTCCAAAATTTATGGTATTGACATTCATATGAATGAATTTACTAATCAATTAATAAACGAGAACTACAATTTAATAATTGGTAACGCGTGTGATGTTAGTATATTAAATAACTTTAATGATGTTGTTTTCGATGTTATTGTTGATGATGGTAGTCACGTACTATCAGAACAAATTATGACTTTTAACCTATTCAAATCAAAAATGAAAAGTGGTGGTATTTTCATAATTGAAGATGTTCTAGACATAGATAATACAAAATCATTATTTGAAGGTTTACATGATAATTGTGAAATTATTGATAATAGACACATTAAGAATAGACATGATGATGTTATGGTGATTTATCGTTTTTAATAATTAATATGATGGGAAATTTTACATTTGTTCTTGCTGTTTACAATAAACTAAATTTAACTAAACAATGTTATAAATTTCTTCGTGATGTATATCCGACAACTCCTTTAGTTATCAGTAGTGGTGGGTCAACAGATGAAACTGAAACATGGTTAAAGAGTCTCAATGATTCTAATTTAAAATTCATTCATACAAATACAAGGATTAGTTTCTCTGAAACATATAATGTTGGTATATCAAATGTAGAAACTGAAAAGTTAGTTCTTATTCATAATGACATGGTTATTGGTGAAGGGTTTATAGAATCATTAGAGAGACTATTGACTCCTGATATGTTATTATCATACACAACCATTGAACCACCAATTTTTGCCGGTCATTGGAGACCTGGTAAAGTTATATTAGACTTAGGTTCGGGATTTGAAAATTTCGACAGTTTTCAATTTAATAATTTTGTTAGGCAATGGAATGGTGGTGATAAATTATATGATGGTGCGGTATTTTTTATGAGTGGTTATAAAAAAATGTTTGAGGATATCGGAGGTTTTGATGGTAAAACATTCTTCCCTTGTTTCTGTGAAGACGATGATTTTTTATTAAGAGCAAAACTGAAAGGTTATAAATTAAAAACATGTGATTCCGCTATAACATACCACTTCGTTTCTCAAACATCCAGATTTAGTGATGAGATGCAACATAAAAGGATTGGTATAGAGAGGTCATCGATTAGAAACTTTGTCAGAAAGTGGGGTCTCCCAATATATTCTTTTAATCAAATTGAATATTGGAATATAGAAGATTTCAATTATAAAAAATTAAGAGTAGGTTTGACAACATCTGACTATCATTTCGTTATGGAGAATGAACCATATTTTGATAAAATAAATTTGGGGTATATTCCTGAGGAATATATTAAAACAGAACAGAAACACACCATTGTTGATTTAAAATCAAAATTCTTAGATACTGATGATGTAGATGTTATGATACATATATCATCATTCACCCCAAGTGATGGTGAAAATCTATCAAAAATTAGATTAGTCTTATCTGATTACGAACCAGGTTTTTATGAGGTTGGTAATCTAAAGATTGAAATTAAGGTTTCTGATTTGTAGAAACTAAATAATAGTTTCCTGTCGCATAAGTTGCATTCCCATCATCAAAACTAAGATTAGTTAATGCGTATGATGTCGATATACTATAACCCGCAGCAACTAATCCTAATAACGCATTTGCAGTGTAATTACCATTTGGTTCAGTGAATGTATCATCTCTCAACCACCATCTACCACCATCTTTCACTCGATAGTATAATGCAGCAGATGCTGGTGACCCACTAGGGTTATACCACGCCGATCTCATTAATCTAGTTGTTTCATTCACACTGGCAGTGGGTGAATATATGCCATAACATGTTTGAAAATAATCATTGAATGTTCCTGAAGGTCTTTGATTATTAACAGCATTTACCATTGCCCTCCAATGATATTTACTTCTTGGCATAACTAAATCTAATCCAAGTGCAGTTCCTCCATTTGTAAGTGTTGCACCTGTTACAGAAGGTCCACCTGTCACAAAATAAAAATCATATCCTCCACCTTCTTCATCCATGTCCACATACATGTTTTGAGGAACTGGCATTTTTTCTGATTTAATCCAATAAAATCCACTTGTTTTTGTGGGGTAGTTAAGTTTTAAATGATACCCACTTTCGGCGGGATTGTAAAAGGAACTACCGTCACCATAATTATGTCTTCTTCCCGCGCCTTCTGTTACAATTGTGGTGCTAACCAATTGTGGGTCGTTATTATTTAATAAATCAATAATTCTTAATTCAGTACCATCACAAATTTCAACTTTTGGGTCCCAAAATTGTAATCTAACTGTATTATCTGTTGAATAATAATGGTAGGTTCTGTGTAATGCCTGTGTCTGATCTGACATCCATTGTACGTCACCTGTTCCGATATTACATCCATTTACAGTAAACGCTTTAGTTGTGCCTCCTGCCACGGTATAAATTCCCGTGTCAGGATGTCTTCCAGTAAAAACAGTACCTACCGGAAAAACATGACCAACAACTAAGTACCAAGTATTCTGAGTGAATTGACTTGTTGCTGAACATTCCCAATATGGATTACTTTCATTACCACTACCATCATTTTTAGTTATATTGTTAGCACTACCATTATAACCATATAACCCAAAATAAAATGTACCTGAACTTGTGGAACTAGTTCTTCTCATCCATACTGAAAATCGGTACATTTTTGTTTTATCTATATTAAAATAATCTGTATTCCATCCACCGTCAGCACCATTAGTACCGGGACCTCTGGTTTCCCATACGACAACTGTATTACCATATGGTCCGGTAGTTGAAACTCTTTCATTGTAGATTGTATCGGTAATTTGATTAAATCCAGTTGTACCTCCGGAACCAACAGTCCATTTATCGGGTGTTAAAATATTTGATTTTCTAAAATTTACTGGCATTAATTATCCTTTATAGATAAATATTTACATACCAAATCTATTTCGGTCAGCATTATAATTTTGAAGAACTTCGTCTGCGGTAAAGAACTTATTATAAAGTGCAACAACATATATATTACCAATCCAATTACTAACATATCCTTGACCTATTAAAATATTTGACGTTGTATTAGTTGTTGTTGTATATCCACCCGCACTATTTGAATTGTTATCCCATACACCATTTTTGTACCATCTACAAACATTATCAGGTTGACTTCTTGTTACGGTAATAAATGCTAATTCATTTTCTGCGACAGTAAATTGAGAAGCAACTCCTACATATGGTGTACTGTCTCCTCCATTTGTTCCAAAAAAATATGTAATAGTACCATTAGTTTCTCTTGTTAATGTTCCACTGCCACCATATGCGTGATTATATGGATTACGTCTAGCACTATCAGCACCAGTTATCGGTTTTAACCACATACAAATTGTTTGATATGAGGAGAAATCCATCGTATATGAATTATATGGGACCGTAACGTTATCATTAGTTCCATCAAATGAAATAGATCCTCCATTTGCATAATCTAATAATGCACCATTATTCATTGTACATTTACCATAACTCACACTCAAATCGGTCCAATATGTGTTACAATTTGTACATCCAGGGTCGGTAGAATAATATTGACATCCATATCCACAATCATAATATCTTGCATTCCAATGTGAAAATGAACGACCAGCATCCAACCATAAATTCAAATTGGTTTTAACTATATTAGGATAGTTTTCAGTTATACCTGTATAGTTAACCGTAGTTGCTGATATTATATTTCCACTTAAATTTAATGGCATGTTTTATAATCTACCTTTTAATGCTTGATATATTTGACTTATTTCGTTTCTTTCTAATCTTCTTCTATATACTAAAAACACTTTTAACCTTGCATCCCAATAACCTTCATTTGTTCCCGCTACTTGGATTCCCGTCGCTGTTAAATTAATATCCGCAGCTGTTGTTGTATTTGTTGTATAGGCAACATCATTCATCCATATTTGTCTCGTATAGACATCGGATGTTAATGTCCACATTCTATATGCTGAGAAATCACCAGTAGTGAATGTATAACTTGTTCTGGTGTCGGATCCACAACATCCTCCCTGATCAAAGTAAATCGTACTATTCGTCCAACTTGGGTGAACAAAAATACCTCTAGTATACGCATCTGAACCTGCAAATTTAAACCCACTGTTGGACCCTTGATTATTTGTTAATGAAATCCATATCACACTATAACCACTTGTGTTATTAATTCCAACACCATTTGATGCGGGTCCTGTTGCTAAATTGTTATTTGTTGAAAAATATGAACCTAAACCACTATCAGTAAAGGTCGGTGTTGATGCCCATGTAAAATTGTTTCCATTACCTGATAAGTCAGTCCACGAAGTTCCCGTTCCCGAATAAGAATTTTTATCAGCGGCATCTAAAAAAAACACAAGGCCGTCTGTAGGTATTCTTGTTTTAAAAACACCTGCATTTGTAGTATCACCCGAAGTAATCTCATTTCCTTTTAAATTTATTGGCATATGTTTTAATTATTTTCATTTGGACTGTACCATTCAGATGTTGTTAATATACTTAAAATTTCTTCATGTGTGTATTCTATTGACTTACTATTTAATGATACAATTGAAGATGGCATATCACCTTGATATTTTAAAAATGTTTTGGTACCATCTATCGATTTTTTCAATGTAAGTTCAGATGTTTCTAAAACTTGACTGAAATTTATTTTGTAAATTTCATTACAATCAAATATGATATATTTTTTTGGTAAAACAACATCCGTATTGGTTGTATAAAATTCTTCAATCATAAATTACATTTTTTTAGGTGGAGCAATTATAGGATCCACTTCAGTTATATTAAATTTATAAACTTTATTTTTCTTGTTATTATATAAGAATAAATCATCCTCTCCTTCGACTATAGTCCAATCACCAATACCATTTGATAAATCTAAGTCACCTGTGTACACTACATTCCATCTGAATGATGTAGAACCTAAATCATAGGTTGTAGTCGCACCAGGTAATATACTACCTGTTACTGATAAAGTACTACCATTAAATTGTAAGTTAGCCTCTGCAGTTGCGGTGTTAGCCGTTCCGTTTGCGGTTAACACGAAGTTATCTGTTGTTGGTGATATTGTGTTAAACCCTGTACCAGAAGTACCCGCACTTCCACTAGAACCGGATGAACCTGAACTACCGCTAGACCCACTAGAACCAGAACTACCTGAAGAACCAGATGTTCCTGAACTACCAGATGAACCTGAGGAGCCGGCACTACCGCTAGAACCTGAACTTCCTGATGAACCACTAGAACCTGAAGAACCAGAACTACCACTAGAACCTGATGTACCGCGAGTACCGGAAGAACCTGATGAGCCACTTGTACCGGCACTTCCGCTAGAACCAGAACTACCTGATGAACCACTGGAACCTGATGAACCAGAACTTCCACTAGAACCTGAAGAACCGGAACTACCAGATGAACCAGAACTACCACTAGAACCTGAGGTGCCCCGAGTACCAGAAGAACCTGATGTACCAGCGCTACCGCTTGAACCTGAACTTCCACTAGAACCCGAAGAACCTGATGAACCCGAAGAACCTGATGTACCGGCACTTCCACTAGAACCTGAGGTACCAGAACTACCTGATGAACCACTGGAACCTGATGAACCAGAACTTCCACTAGAACCTGAAGAACCACTAGAACCTGAGGTTCCACGAGTACCAGAGGAACCGCTAGAACCTGATGTGCCAGATGAACCAGAACTTCCTGAAGAACCAGAGGAACCGCTAGAGCCAGAAGAACCAGAACTACCACTAGAACCTGAAGATCCGGATGTTGTTGATGCTCCTGTATTATTATAGAAGAATTGTCCTGATGTTGGGTCAACGACAACAAATCTTGTTAATCCATTATTCAATGTTAGTTCTTTTGCTGATAATGAACCAGTAATACTAACCGAGCCAGTAAATTGATGTGCATCTGTTAATGTATCACCAAATTTTGTTGATCCAGATGAAAACGATGTGGTGAAATAAGATACTGAAGAACTTATAATAAACTGCTGAGCTGTTATGTTTCCAGTGACATATAAATCACCATTGATATATTGACTTCCTACTAATCTTAATGATGTTCCATCGAATGTTAAATTAGATTCAGCGTTTGCCGCATTTGTGGTGCCGTCTGAAGTTAATATTCTATTATCTGCCGGATTGGCTACAGTATTAAATCCTGTTCCGCTTGTTCCTGATGAACCACTGGAACCTGATGAACCAGAACTTCCTGAACTACCACTAGAACCTGATGTTCCAGCAGAACCGCTAGAACCTGAAGAACCGGAACTACCCGATGAACCAGAAGAACCTGATGTACCGGCACTTCCTGATGAACCACTAGTACCAGCACTTCCGCTAGAACCTGAAGAACCGGAACTACCCGATGAACCAGAAGAACCTGATGTACCACGAGTACCGGAAGATCCCGATGAACCACTTGTGCCGGCACTTCCACTAGAACCTGAAGTACCAGAAGAACCACTGGAACCGGATGAACCTGACGTTCCCGCACTACCAGAAGAACCACTAGACCCTGATGAACCAGAACTTCCTGAACTACCACTAGAACCTGATGTGCCCCGAGTACCGGAAGAACCACTTGTACCGGCACTTCCACTAGAACCAGAACTTCCTGATGAACCACTAGTGCCAGATGAACCACTAGAACCAGATGAACCACCTGATCCCGACACACCTGATGTTCCTGAAGAACCACTAGAACCACTTGTACCAGCACTTCCGCTAGAACCTGAGGTACCAGCAGAACCACTGGAACCTGAAGAACCAGAACTACCAGAAGACCCTGAACTACCGGATGAACCACTAGAACCAGATGTACCTCTTGTACCTGATGAACCACTGGAACCTGATGAACCAGAACTTCCTGAACTACCACTAGAACCTGAAGAACCAGAACTTCCACTAGAACCTGATGTACCGGCACTTCCTGATGAACCACTAGTACCAGCACTTCCACTAGAACCTGATGTGCCAGAAGAACCTGAACTACCACTGGTTCCAGAACTACCTGAAGAACCACTGGAACCTGAACTACCACTAGAACCAGACGTACCTCGTGTACCGCTAGAACCTGATGTACCAGATGAACCTACACTAACTAACCATTGTGTTCCATCATATCTGTAAATGTTCTCATCCGTGGTATTATAATATACTTGTCCCTCAGCAGTTCCCGTAGGATTTGAGGGATAAGTAGGTAATCTAAAGGAGCCCGAGGCACTACCGTCGTATATCTTCATCTAAATATTATATTATACTTAGATAAATACTCCGTAAATGATATATAAAAATAAAATTTATGACAAAATCGATTCTATTTGTTTAATCACATCTGAAGATTGTATTGTTTTAGAACATTCAAATTGTCTATCCGTTCCTGTATGTACAGGACACCAATTCCAATCTCCTGGATTGAATTTATGTTCATGCCAACAACTATTACATACATTCTTATTTATAACCCTATTAATTCCTTTTTTAGGTTCCAAATAATCATCAGTAAATCCTGAGATTAATATTGTTGGTGTTCCGGATGCCCATGATAACCAACTAAGACCACTACTGATACCTATGAATAATTCAGATTCTTGTATTGTTTTTAAAATTTCGTAGATAGAACTTTCAGGTTGTTGTACAACTCCGACAGGGTTTCTATTACCCATATATCCATTCTCCTCTCTTGATAGCAATCTAACTTCGTAACCTTTGGATATCAAATAATCGGTAACTTCTTGCCAACCCGTTGGATTGTTCCAATATTTACATTGTGCTGTTGAATGTATAGCAATACAGACTCTCTTCTTTTTATTTATACCAAGTTGTGGTACTGATGGTCTCAGTTCTTCATATTCTAACCCTAAAATATCCGACGCAACCTTAGTCAATGGTTCTTTTATCGGATTACTTGGGTGTCTCATTGTGTCATATTCACCATCTTTATAGAACAAACCAATCCTATATAACGCACTTATATTGTCCACCGAAACTCCTGGGTTGACAAATTGTATTTCAGGATATTGGTTTTTAAATAAATCATTAAAGAAGGTTGAACATATAATCCTACAATTCTTCTCTACTCTGAATTTTTCAACATATGCAATCCATGCGAGATTATCTCCCAAAGATTTAGATTCAAATGATATTAATACATTTTTATTATTTAGGTCCAAATCATAATATCTTAAGAACAAATCTGATTTAATTGATATTCTCCAATCCACATAATAACTTATACTTGATTTACACCACCAACCTCCTTTGATAATTGGACTGTATACATCAGTATTTGTTTTTTTATTTTTAAATGTGATATCGTATCTAACATCTTCACTATCCATTATTTGGAGGTATGCACCATCAATAAAATTAATGTTTACCGAAGATGGTACTCTCTCACCATAATGTTTATCTTTAAATCTTATTTTGTTAATTGTCCAAAAATTTTCAAAATCATATCCTAAAAATTCATTGAATACGTTTACACCTTGATAATATAATTTAACTCTCTTACCCTTTTGGTATTTACCAAGATGAATATTCATATATTCATTTTTTTTAAGGGTAACTATACTTCTAAAATTATCATAATCGATTTCTAATAGATAATCTTTTTTGGCTTCAGTATCATAAAATCCTGAAATTAAATGTAGGTAGAGTTGTCCACCATGTTCTCCAGCCAAATATGGTTGAAATATCGCACCATTTCTACTCACACCATCTCTGTTCCATACTGCTTGTGTATTTAATTCATTGTTATTAGCAATATAATCTGAAATATGTATGTTATTTGTTACTTTTTTCAAACAATCCAAGAATACTCTCTCCAATTGCCAACCTTTTGGTTTATTTGTAAAATACTCGAATTTACTATTAATTTGTTCGATTGTTTTTATTGCGGTATCAGTTTGAATCGAAAATATAAATGTCGAGCAATATGGATTAAGATGTGCCGATTTAGAAGAACCTACTGTGTACTCATATAAAACCGCATCGAACTCATGTATACGTTCAATAAAAGATTGTCTGTATTGAACAACATCAGGGATATTGTCATATTCAAGGAAATGGATATATTTTTTATTTAAGTACTTACAAAAATTAAACGCATTTCTCATGGTTTCCCATATCGCATAATCATGATGGAATTCCATTGCGTTCTCAACAATATAGTCACTCATTTCCGTCCATCTTCCACTAGCAACTGAATGTGAATCAAATTCTTCTGATAATAGTAATGGGTTGTTTTTATCATAGAGATAATAATCCACCATTTTCTGTATTTCAGGTTTTATCGGATAGTGTCCTGTTAATAAGATTGGTATGTTATATGTCTTTAATATTTTTATCAAAGACAACATATCATTTTCTTTTGATTCATTATCAGGCCAGCAATCGATTACAAATATGTGGTCGTTAAATGATTCTTTATTAAATGATGGGACAATCTGATTTGTTAAATATTTTTCACCACCCTTGATTCCATAAAAATATAAATCGGCAGGAATCTCAAGATAGATATTATTAAATTCAAAATAACAATCAGGAAATGTTTCATTAAAATTTGAAATTTCCCTAACATCATCTTCAGTTAGATTTTTATAATAATCCGCCCACTCTTCTGATATTTGTAACAATAATGGTGCACACCATTCACCCTGTCTTCTTGTACCATGTTCAGGTCTGCCAGGTGCTGCACATGTGAATAAAAAGAGACCACCAGGTTTTAACATCCTCATGATGTTTTTTATTGTCTCCTCATAGTACATGTCATGTTCAAATACCTCTGTAGAAATGATTGTATCGAAATAATTATCAGGACCATCGAATAAATGACCCACACATACAACATCCACATTCCTACCCTCACCAACATCCAAACCAAGATAATTACAGTTTTCAAATAAATCTCTGTTACTACCATTGATGTCCAATGAACCGATATCTAAAACTCTCTTATTCTTAAAAAATTCGGGAAATTTCTCCTTAACCTTTATACAAAAATCACGTTGTTCTTTATGTGCCATTATTTTTTATTTATTATTATAAAACCATTTAAAAAGTTTATTGATTCTATTTTTGTCCCGACATATTCGTATCCCTTTAATTTAAATTGATAATCTAATGTTTCTTCACTTCTTGCATGTACATTAGGATGGTGTTCTTGCCATTCACCAAAATAATTTACTTCGTCAACAACATTTTTAAAATATTCAATCATAGTACCTTCCATTCTAATCTTACCCCCATATTCATTCCAATATGATGTACACACGTCTTCAACGATATAAATTCCTTGAGGTTTTAAGAAAGGGAATAATTTTTGAAATGAAAAAATTACGTGTGAATTAATATGTGACCCGTCATCGAGTATCATATCAAACGGTCCATATTTTTCTGACACATCTTTCAAAAAAACATCATCTATTTGTGAACCAATTTCAATTTTTATTCTTTCTTCCTCATGTGTTTTACATTCAGGATTGATATCTATTCCTATAATTTCTGAATTATAAAAATATTCTTTCCAAGTTCTGGTTGAACCTCCATTTAACACTCCGATTTCCAATATCTTTAATTTATCTTCCCTTTTAAAAGGAATATACTTTTCGTACTTCCTCAAGTAGTCATGTATCAATGACGATTTATCTGTTCCGTATTTAATCCCTATCTCGTTTAATATACTCATCTCCAAAAATGTATTAATTGTAATGCGTTATTATCTCCTAAAAATAAAATGTGTGAATGGAATCCTAATCTATTCATCCTAACAATCAAATCATGTCTTAATTGTTCATCAAATTGTAAGTGTGCGTGATGATATTCCATTGCGATGTTATTAACTTTCATCAAATTCTCATCTGAAATTCCTTTGAAAACTAATATTTCAGCACCTTCGATATCAACTTTAAGAAAATCAATTTTATCAATTAACCCAATCTCAAACAAATAATCTAATGTGTAAGTTCTAACAGGGTAATGTTTCACATTTACACTATTAGATACGAATATGTTAGAACCACCTAAATGATTACTTTCATATAAATCCATTTGTCCAACCTTATCAGCCATTGCGGCGTTGAATAATAATGAACGTGGGTCCGCATTCATTGAGAGCAACTCAAAGTATCTTTTGTCTGGTTCGAATGAAATAACCTTTGATGCTCCCTCTTTGTATGCCCATCTGTTAAAAACACCAATATTCCCACCAAGATCAACAACAACATCAC
>Ga0315903_10008210_pt1 | contig 12891 bp, 14 predicted proteins | sample LakEriMetagenome_7_FD_203524 | JGI IMG/M metagenome (GOLD analysis project Ga0315903, IMG submission 203524) | Freshwater fungal communities from buoy surface, Lake Erie, Ohio, United States - Buoy 2 MA119 | ecosystem: Environmental > Aquatic > Freshwater > Lake | place: USA: Lake Erie, Ohio...
TCTGAAGACGATAGACACACGGGCGGTCTGCACCTGGATTCGTGTTGATTGTGTTGTTCTGTGTCTTAATCCCGACGTTGGTTATTTCCACATTGTAGCCAATGCTATCCGAGTAGAGAGAAACAACTCCAGTGTCTGGTGTCATCATGTTCGGGTAAGCGTTCGGATCAAGGCTTTCCTGTTCTTTAAATCCAAAAATGTAAGATAATTCTTCACTCACATTTGTTATGGCAAACCGACTAATTCCGATGCTATCCTTCCATGTTCCTCCATCATTGACTTGATTCAAATTCATTATGTTGAGAGAAACGCTTCCGGTGTCTCCTGTTCCAGCATTTGGAACATTCCTGAAAGCAATAAACGGCACGAATCCACCATAGTCTTGTCCGATAGCTTTAAATCCCTCAAGAATTAATGCACGTGGTATTGCTAAATTAATTGTTCTGCTGTCGAACAAGACATCATCCTCAGTCACGTTGTAGTAGTTTGCCGTCTGGGCTTGCTTAGCATAAACCTTAAAATAATGTTTGTCATAACCAGTCTCCTGATTGTTCTGTGTGTTTTCGTAGTAAAATTTAAAACCAAAAATTCCAGTCGATGCTAAGTCTGTTATTTTCAAATCAACGAGAGAAACCATTTCAGTTATGGCATCCGTCGAGTTTGTTCTCTCCGACAATCCAGCATCTGCAACTATGCTCATTGTTACAGCATCACTCGTTCCACTCGATTTGTTGAAATACAATCCAAGATAACAATTAGGAACCGTTCCAACAACTGAGTTCAATACATCGCTCGTCTCAACTGTTGTATCAGTAGCCCATTGTTGTTTCTGGTATCCCTGTGAGAGAAAGCCGGTAAGACATTGTTCAGTTCCACGTAAATCAACCTTGAAAAACCAATCTGTATCGTTCTGGTTCGTGTCATAATCCTCACGATGATTACGGGTCAGAGGAAAAATGGCTGCACGAGCAAAGGCAAAATTATTCCATGATGTAGCATCTCCAGCATTGTATTCAGGCGATATTCCAACGCTAAATCCTTGGTCGATATTCTTTGAGGCGTCTGCTGTCTCACTTACTGGAAAATACCCTTCTGGGTTGATGTATGGTGTGATGCTGTAAAAAACGCTGTCTTTTTGAATTTCAACTGCTGGATTGTATTCCAAAAAATTATCTGGGAAAGCCGTCATAAATCCAGCAAAAGCGTTGTTTGTTTGTACTTCCAATAAATCTAAAAACTCTCTCTTGCTGTAAGAACCACTTGGAACTGTGATGTTAACTGCTGGAAATAAAAATTGACCATCTGGAAATCTGTAAGCGTCCTGTAAATCAATTGTAAAACTCTGATCTGTAGTCAAAACAATCGGCTTACGAATGAGAGAAGCCGAATACAAGGCAACCTTGGACATTGGCGGAATAACCAAGTCTTTCGAATACATTGCCACGAAATCAGAGGCGTCACTACCGCTCTGATTCTTGTTGTAGTTTAGTAAGACGCTAAACTGTTTTCTGGATGAATCATCTTTGTACATTATTTTATATTATACAAACACAAAATAATGAATTGTTTTTAAACTTTCTCTCCGTCTTTCTTCTTCATTCCTTGACTATCTCGTTCAGGCTCATCCTTATCAATCTTCTTGTAGTAGTCAACTTGCTGTGGCTTGTATGTCTGTCCCATCGTATTGAGTATCTCAATCTTTTGTTCGAGAGAAGGGTCGTTTGCCATTAACTGAGTAATAAAGCTGTGGCGGATGGCGTTGACGCTAAAACTCTTGTCATACAACTTGTTCGTGATTTGCTTAAGTCCATTGCTAAAATCAGGCTGGGTGATTGGGTTCATGCTCTCATTCAGCAAGAAGTCCTTTCGCGCCTGCTTCTTCTTTCCGTCTGGATGGTAGTCTTCCAAATACTTTTTTATGAGTTGCTTTGTCTTGTCGTCTTTGATTTCATAAGTCTTCTCTCCAATCTTCTCTTTGGTCTTGTAGTTATTCCAACGAAAGAACATCTTATCTCCATTGATGACTAAGTAATTATTTGCCTTCGCCAGTTTTTCAATGTTTTCTACTCCTGTCTTAACTTTCATCTTCAAGTAGTTCTGCACCCTCACTGGGATTTCAAGCAAGAAGAATCCAAGCGTCATAAAGTTTCTGAAATCGTTGAACTTCTTCTCTCCACTCATGTAATCATCAAACTTCTCTAAATACACTTTCTTCATCTCATCAAACGGCATCATCTGCTCTTCTTGGCTTTCTGTCTTCTGCTGCTTCTCAAGGTCGTTATACTTCTCACGAGTCAATTTGTTCATCATTGAGAGAAAATCATTCAAGTACTTCAAGGGGCTATCAATCATCCTAAGCATCTTCGTCACACTCGTAATGCTGCTGATGATTGTGTTGTTTTTGTACTCCTTTTCTCTCATCTTCTCAGCCATCGCCTCTGCTCCATCAAGCACATACGACATGTGCAGTTCCTCAAGTGGTTTGCCATAAACCTTTTCAACCCGCTTCAATCCATCACGAAACGTTGTCTTTGTGTGTGATGAACGGTCGCTGTGGTATTTCTCATACAACTCAGTAAAATCGCTCAGAGAGAATTTCTTGTATTTTTCAAGGGAAGTCGCCATGTTTCTTAATCTTATAGAATATAAATATATTTATTTTTAACTTTATTTATATTTAGATTATTTCAACTACAACAATGGAAACACTGCAATCATTTGGAACGTTCACGTAAGCACCTGCTGTCATTTGGAGAGAAAAGAATAAAGTTGAAATACCACTCACAATATGGTCACACAATAAAGAAACGCTTCCATTGTCTATCCTATTTGCCTGTTGCATTTCTCTCAAAATTGTTCCTGAAATGTTATTGCTACGAATTCTTGCTATCCATCTATTGGCTGAATCACTGATATCTGGTGATGTCACACTGACTTGATATGTCACACGATAAGTATTTGTGCTTGTGAGAGAAATGGTGCTATTTGCTGCTGAAATTGTTAGCAATTGTGCTGCTGATGGATTATTGGCTGTACTGTATGTTGTCCAGTTTCCAGTTGTTAAAATTGCAAACTCTGTCAAATCATCTACACGAGTAGATAGAAGCCTACCGTTCACAGCATATGTCATGTAACCAATTGAACTCCTAAAATTTCCATTTTTCCATAAACTACTTGCTGTATCATAAATCAATGTGTTTCTGTTTGCCAATCCATTAAAAGAAACATCAGCGAGAGAAGCCAAATAACTCGGACTGTCGCTTGAAACAAGTAAGAAACCACTCGGGTCTACAGCGAATGGCAAAACAATGTCGTCATTTAATTTCCGTCCTAACAAAAGCGTCTGACTCATTTAGACAATAGAGAGAAATTAAATCTGTAAAATAGTTAAAATCACGCTTGGAATCGCTGGGCGTGTTGGTGTCGTGCTTGTTCCTTCATAATAAAGTCTTACATCAACGTCTGGGCTGCTAAAAGCAATTTGACAATAATCACCAGCATTCACTGTTACAATGTAATTCAAAATCGCCACTTGCTTAGCATTGTTTCCTAACAAAGTGTATCGTGTGTTGCTGTCTGCTACATTCGTACCATTCTTCTTAAGCCATATATCCAATGTATCACTTCCTGAATCAGTCTTGTCCAACTGTGCTGAAAAAGTAATTGAATAAGTTCCTGCATACTGGAATGTGATTTGAGACGAAGATTGAATTGAAATTCCGTAGCCTTCCGCCGTTGTATTGTAAGTCATCAAGTTCTCTGTGTTGGCTACTGGGTTCGTCTGAATTTGAGTTGAGTAAGCCGAGAGAAAATATCTCTTAAAGTAGTTCTTCGTTAAAAAGATGCCACTCGGATCCACTGCAATCGGGAGTGGTCTTCCATCAGCAATTGAGCGCCCGAGTGTAAGTGTTTGTGTGTTTGACATTTTATATTGTAGAGAGAAAAAAAATTAAGATTGGTCATCGCGACGTCCTCTTTGAATTCGTTGTCTAATGGCTTCAAGTCTATCATTTGTCTTTTCTTCTTTCGTAAGGCCAGTCGCTTTTTTTTGCTTAGTATCTTTTGCTGGTTTTGCAACGTCTTCTGTTTTTTTAGACATAACCTGTGAATGCAAGGCGTCAATAATTGCTGCTGGAGCATGAAACATTGCATTTTTTGCAACTGCTACTTTGTGTCCCGCTGGTAAAGCAGTCTGGTGACCCATAAGTGTGAATTTACTTTGCTTATTTTCTGGAAGTTTTTCATATGCATTGAAAAAATCTGTTTGAGTATAAGTATGCTGTGCAGTTTTACTCATTTATCATTAGACAATATTAAAGGTTGAACTGTTTTTTAAAATCCTTAATTGACGCCGATTGTGTTGGTAAATTCCAAAGAATCCATCTGCTCAAGGCACCCGCAGTTATTGGGTTGTTAAAATTCTCGTTCACCTTGTGCCTGGCCAAATACGCTGCTTTCATCTTTTCAGCCTTCGCCTTGTCTTCTTTCATGTAAATTGTGTAATCTTTATTCTTCGAACTTCCAAAGTGCACTACCTTCTCCTTACCATCTACATCAAATGTAGCCATCAATTTCTTTTCAGGTTTTGTACTTGGTTTAACCGAGAGAAGTTTAAGAACAGGCATCTTTATTCTCTACATAGATTAAATGTTTGAAGAGTTATTCAAATGCTTATCTAAGTGTATGTTTCGCTGTAAAACACATTGTAAGTGCTCTTCGTGTTGTGAGAGCGACTGCTTCATGGAAGAAGGCGACCAACTTAAACGTGTTGATTCTAAAACATCATTAAAGGAAAATAAAAAATCTACTTAGATTATAAATGGACGAAAAACAAATTGTTAGCGACCTTAAGAAGTTGCATGCTGTTGACGAAACAAAGAAAAAGTCAAAAGAGTACTATAAACAATATTACAGAGAGAACAAAGAAAAATACAAGAAACGCTATCAGCAAAACAAGAGCGAAATCCTCGACAAGATGAAAGCGAATCGTCAGCAAAAGAAAAAGAAGAGTCGTGGAATTTTCACAATTAGACATTTAAAAACTGAAGAAACTTTTTTCTCTCCAGAGATTGAGGACAACCCTGAACAGCAAACCGCTACAAGCCCTCCTCCCATTTGATTCCGCTGTTCTTTGTTGCTCCTCCAAATTTATTCTCTCTTAACTATTTAAGAATGAACAAATCACAAATCGCCAACGAGATAAAACCGATTGCAAAAGTTGACGTTGAATACGAGTGGTTTCAACTCAAAGACTTTCAAACAGAAGACCTAACCGACACAACTTCTCTCGGCAACAAAATAATTGACTACTACTTCTTTCAAAATCGACTTGAGACCAAAGGCAATAAGGGAATTTCTTTTTACGATTTCCTCGAGTACAAACAAGAGTATGTTTCAAAACCTTATTTTAAAAAACTCGTCGACTTTGCAAAAGCACATAACCGCTACAAAGACAGCGAAATTAAGTTTTTGTATTATTGTTATGGTCTATGTTTCGGGCGGATTTCTGCCTTTAAAATCCCAAATGCCATGTTTGTCTATGACATGTTCGATGTCAAGTGCATTCTTGATCCATTCGCTGGATTCGGTGGGCGATGCCTTGGAGCAATGCTTCGCGGAATTGATTACATCGGAATTGATTCAAATCTTTCTTTAAAACCCAACTACGATAAAATGCTTTCCGATTTTAAAGGCCAATACAATTCTTCTGTTAAACTTTATTTCCAAGACTGCTTATCGGTTGATTTCTCTCGATTCAAATACGACATGGTCTTGACGAGTCCCCCATACTACAATATCGAACAATATCCATACCAACCACATCGCACACCCGATGAATGGTCTGATTTTTATTTCACAATTTTCAACAAACTTTGGGACAATTTAGCCCCAGGGGGTACCCTTGCCATTAATGTATCTCAGAGGATTTTCGATAAAGTTTTGATGCCTCTTTTCGATGAACCCAATTTCAGATTCAAACTCAAGAAGAAACAAAAAGGCGACTACACAGAAGAAATCTACATTTGGATTAAATAACTTATTCAAGCCAGGTTATTGAGTGTTGAAGACCAATCTTGTAGCAATAGTAAAAACAATCAAAGTTGCAGGCATTCTTCAAGCCTTCAATTTTCTCTCCATTAATTTGTTTTTCAAAGTGAATTCTCTTTTTCGGTATGATGATTTGTAAATCTGGATTTGATTTAAAATGTTCACGAAAGTAGTTTGTGTTGAGTTTACTTACAGGCATCAAAAGAATAAATGGTTTGTCAAGTATTTTCAAACGATACAAAATCTCTTTGGCTTTACTAAATGGTGGATTGCTAATAATCACATCACCTAAATTATTCTCAAAAAAATCAACTGGTTCATGTATGACTTCGAATCCAAGTTCCCTCAAATACTTCCCACTCTTTCCATCTCCATAGAATGCTTCCCAAATGATTTTGTCTGTTGGAATTAAATGTTGAATGTGTTCCCAAACATACTTTGGTGTCATGTAGTCATCATGGTCAATAAATGTTTTTGAGTGAAATCCAGCCATTTGTTTTTAGAGAGAAAAGAAAATTTACAAAAACTACTTAAAAAATAAAATGTTAGTATATATAAATTAAGAAAAATGGAAGCCACCAAAGTCTACAAAACATCTCAAAAGCAAATTGACTGGGTCAAGCAGAACTACCATCAGCGAGGAGGCAGAGAGAAGCAACTCATTCGCTACCATTTTAAAATTCATCCTGAACTCGATCCTACTACATTCCACGCAGATCTCGACCCATTTGAGCGTCTCATGAAAATCAAGCAATATCATTATGAACAACGAATCAAAAAAAATACCGAGAAATTTAAAATGAGACCATGTGTTACTGGAATGCCTGGATGTAATGATAAAAATCAGTGCAATCAGTGTAAAGCATAAATATATATTAATTCAGAAACTACTTAAAACTATTTTCTTTAGTTATAGTATAACTTAAGGAAATGCCATCGAACAAACTTCCCTTCTTGAACAACTGGACTCTTAAACTCGATGCCTTACCATCCTACAAGTCATTTTCACACAAATTCATTTTGGATCTTTCGTATCCAATTTTGAATGCTTGCTATGACAGCGACCACTCGATGATGACACCAGAAAGAAAGGAGGCACTTAAACCTATTCTTGATGAGATGAATAAATCAAACAAACTTTCTGTTTTTCACGAACAACGCTACGGGGTTGGAAGGTTCTATGCAAACGGATCAATTTCTCCAATTTGTGTGTCTCGTCACATCAAGCATACACTTTTCAAGGCACTTGGATGGATTGACATTGACATGGTAAAAGGACATCCAAGCATTCTTTACTCTGTTGCAAACCTCAACAACATTCAACAAAATTTTACTGCCTTCAAAGATTATATCGAGCATCCGGACGAGATTCTCAAACAAATCTCTTCATTCTATGGTGTTACAACTTCTCAAGCAAAAGAAATCTTCAATCTTTCAATTTATGGTGGTGGATTCACAACATGGCTTTCAAAAATGAGCAAAGAACACACCAAACTCAAAACCACCGAGAAACACATGTTTGTTGGCCGCTTTATTTCGGAGTGTCGGTCTTTTCAAGATTTAGTGTTTTTAAATAATCCAGAACTCACAAATCTTGTATGTGACGATGACATTGATGAATACGAGAAGAAATCACGTGTTATGTCATACTGGTGTGGAGCAATTGAGAATGACATTATTTATCGTTGCTACAAATTTTTAAAAGATGAAGGTGTTATTGAAGACAAAAAATATGCACTCGAGTATGACGGCATTTGTTTCAAACCACTCAAAACAGATGGTCTTGATTACATCATCACTAAATTAAATAACAAACTTATTTCTATGACTGGACTTGAACTTATCAAAATGAAGTGGAAGGACTACGATGCCGAGTATGTTCACTCCGAAATTATTAATTCTTCTCAAACTACTGATACAACTTATGATGAGCCAGAGTACACTCTATTTGAGGATGTTTGTCTGGATTTCGAAAAGACTCACGCCAAAATTATTTCTCTCGGAATGTTTGTTGAAGAACGTGACGATGAAATTATCATGATGTCTAAATCACACATAATGACTTCATACGAACACATTCAGTATGACAAACCAGTCACAAAGAAAAATGAAACTTTCTATGTCAAGTCTTGCTTTATCAAGGATTGGCTTGTTTATCCTGAAATGAGAACATACGAAAAGTTGGGTTGCCATCCACACGATAGAAAGTGTCCTCAAAATGAATTCAATGTATGGCGTCCATTCACAATGGAAAGTGTCAAAAAATACACTCCGAAAATAGAAGAACGTGACAAAATTCTCAACCATCTCAAAATCCTGTGCAATCACGATGATGAAGTGTATAAGTATTTTATCAGTTGGATTGGTCAGATGATTCAGTTTCCAAGTGTCAAATCAGTTGTTCCCGTCTTTATTTCAGACGAAGGAGCAGGAAAAGGAACATTTGTTCGTTTAATGGAAAAGATGCTTGGGCAAAAGAAAGTATATGAAACTGCAAAACCTGATAAATACGTGTGGGGAAATTTCAACGGCTGTATGGTTGGCTCTTTCTTTGTATGTCTTAACGAACTTAACAAAAAAGATACAATTGAGGCTGATGGACAAATTAAAGCCCTTGTTACTGATCCTTGGCTGACTATCAACACAAAAGGTGTAAATGAATACGTTATTGAGTCATTCCACCGATTCATCATGTTCACAAACCAAAAAGACCCAATTGAAACTACATCAGGCGACAGACGTAAGTTCATCATCAAGGCCAGCAATGAGTTGTGTGGAAACAAAGAGTACTTTTCTGATTTCTACAAGATGCTTGACGATGTTGATGTTGTTAAAACAATGTATGAGTATTTTAAGAGTCTTTCTGGTCTAAAAGATTTTGCAAAACTTGATTTACCAGTTACTAAATATCAACAAGTTCTCAAAGAATATAACAAGTCTCCTGTTGAACAATGGATTGAGTTCTTCTCACATAGTCGTCAAGGAATTCACAAAATTAAGGCGTCTGATCTATATGATGAGTTCATTGAGTGGAAAAATTTGAATGTCAACAATTTTCAAATGACTAATACAAAATTTGGTCGAGATTTTAAACTGATGATGCTTGATGGAGTTGAATGCAAAAAAGAAAAAGATGGATTCAAGTATGTAATTGATTTTGAAAAATTGGCAAAAAAATTTCCAATGTGTTTGATTGTTGATGATGAGCAAAAAGTTCCTATGGAGTCAGGTTATGATTCCGATGAAAGTCTTGACTCATAACATGATTTGATAAATTAAAAATGTTCTAATTTATTAAATACTTTCTATGTGGTGGTGGGATGGTGGGATGGTGAGTAGTTTCAAGAGTTTTTTACATTGCATTCTTTTTTACATTTTTTATGTTGTCTTTTGGAAAAAAAAAATTATTTTTTTGGATTTTTCCACGGATTTCAAAAAAACCCACCACAACCCACCACCTCACCACCTCCAACACTATGGTCTCACAGTTCTACTTCTCTTCTTTTTTTTTTATGATTATTATTAATAAGAAAAAAGAAAAGAGGGGTGAAGAGTAGTAAAGACAGGGTGATGGTGGGTTGAGGTGATGGGTTGTGATGGTGGTGGGTTGTTGGAAGGTGAAACAATTTCTTTAGTAAAGTACTTAAATAAATAATAATTAGTAATTTTAAATGTGCAATCATAAAACTTGTAATCGCGAAAAGAAATGTCATGACGCTGGATTCCAGTTGTTTCTCTCCAAATTGATTGCTGAATCTTACAATAAAATAAAACAGACTAAGAAAAATATTAATTAGCAAACGGACTTAAAGAGAATTTCCTTAGTTGTATCAGACACAGCAACCATGGCATCTCGACAGACTGGAGACAACTACATTCGGCAATTGATTAATTATAGTGCACTTGTTCCAGAGCGATTCAAGAAGACACCTGAGTATATTTTGATGAATGAACGTAATCCAATTTGTTCAATTGTAGTGAAGATTTGGAGAAGCAAGAATTTCAATACACAGCCAATGTATTTGACACTCAGTCCAGATGAAACAACACAATATCGTAAGTCAGCCGGAATTGTGTTGACATATCAAGATTACACAGTATGAAGGTCATTGTCAGGATCACTTTTAATTTTAGGTGCTTTGCCTTTCTCTATGACAACGAATTTGTAAAGCCGTGCAGTTCCCCAAGCAGCAGCAGGAACACCAGGTCGAGAGCCACCTGATTTCCAGGCGGCGACTCCACGGTCAAAAACGGTATCAAGTGTTTTCACAGGAATGCCGAACCGTTTGGCGAAATCCGCTTTATCGAACTTAATGTCTCCAAATGCTTTTTTAAACATTGTAGTCCACTTTGATTCTTTGACGACGCCTTTCTTTATTGCTTGCTTGTCGGTTGCTTTTGGAAAAAGTTTGCTAAGTGGTTTCTTACTCGTTCGTCGTGCAGCAAGCTCTTTAACTCGTTTGTCTTTATCAACTCCAGCAGTGTATTTATCAGGAACATTCATTTATAATGTCGTGATAAATTAATTTGTGATTTTTAAAACTCAGCCCCACTGGTTTCAAATGCTTTATCGTCTTTGACATCAGCAACCAAGTTGTATTCACCTACTCTTCTCTCAAAGAAATTGGTTTTTCCCTCAAGAGAAATCATGTCCATGAAATCAAATGGATTTGTAGCGTTATAGTGTTTGGACACTCCGAATTGTTGGAGCAATCTGTCGGCAACAAATTCGATGTACTGACTCATTAATCCAGCGTTCATTCCAATCAGACGACACGGGAGAGCGTCACAGATGAATTCTTTTTCAATGGATACAGCCTCAGTGACAATCATACTAACTTCCAAATTACTTAGTTTTTTCTCTCCAAGCATCTTGTAGAGCAACACAGCAAACTCACAATGAAGTGCTTCATCGCGAGAAATGAGTTCGTTGCTGAATGTTAAACCGGGCATCAGTCCACGTTTCTTGAGCCAGTAAATCGAACAGAAAGCGCCACTGAAAAAAATGCCTTCAACACAGGCAAAGGCAACAAGTCGTTTAGCAAATGACTCTGATTCGCTCTCCATCCAACGAATAGCCCAGTCTGCTTTCTTACGGATACACGGAAAATTGTTGATTGCCTCAAATAACTTTGTTTTCTCTCTATCATCTTTTATGAAAGAATCAATGAGAAGAGAATACGTCTCTGAGTGAATGTTCTCCATAGCAATCTGGAAGCCATAGAAACAACGTGCTTCAGGGAGCTTGACATCGGACATAAAACGGACAGCGAGGTTCTCAGTCACAATTCCGTCGGAGGCGGCAAAAAAGGCAAGAACGTATTTGATGAAGTGTTGCTCGTCTTCAGTCAGTCGTTCCCAGTCTTTATAATCACGAGTCAGGTTGATTTCCTCAGCCTTCCAAAAACAGTTCATGGCTTGTTTGTACATTCTCCAGATTGGTTGAGATTGGATTGGAAAGAGAACAAAACGGGATTTGTTTTCGGAGAGAAGGAATGACATTTGTATTTTAAGAACAGAAAAATACAAATACTTTTTAATGACTAAAGTAGAAATTCATTAGGAACAATCTCATCAATCTTGAATTTGAGAATAAAATTATCATAATCATTGACACCAAAACTACACGTCAAATACGTCCCATCATTTGACAATCCAGCAGGAAACACGACAGCACTCTGTGATGGACGAGGGACAAGATTTGGAAAAGCAGATGGTCTTATAAGCACATCAGAACAGTGCACGATTTTCCCAGAAGTTCTCTCAAACAAAAGTAGACCTGCTGTGTAGTAGGCGTAATTCTTGCCGAAATACTTTTTATGACCGTGGAAGATGCAGACATCGTATTTGTTGTTGAGTGGAATGGCAGGTGTCCCGCCCCGGATGCTGCCAAACAATTCCTTTTCTTTAGTCGTGGCAAATACTGGTGTTTCATGTTTAATTGTTTGAATGACGTCGCCAGTCTTCTTATCGAGTTGGTAAATGATGTGTTGTGGAGAGAACTGGTAATGGATCCAGAGTTCTCCATTTCGGTCAAATGGCGTCCAATTCTTTTCACGTCTGTCGGCATCCATTGATTTCTCTCCAGGTGAGGAACAAATAAACTGTGTTTTAGGAGTAGCCTTGTTTTGTTTAAAATCAACAAATAATTGAGCGAATCCAATCTCGTATCCATTTGTAAAGCAGAGCCAGAGTTCTTTGCCGTCATTGAGTGTAAAAAGCCGAGGGTCTTCGAAGTGGTCGCCATTGAGAACATTTGCACGGTGTTGCCCCTGGATTGCAGGTGGAAGCCACTTTGATTTAACTTGTAATCTTATTTGACAACGGAAACGGAGAGAAGGCTCGAATGTTGTTTCATTTAGGCTACTGAGACCAAGTGAAATCCACTCAAACCATTTGACATCTTTTGTTGATTGTAGGCACTCCATACGATAGGCAAAAAGAAGACGACCCTTGTAGGAACACACAGAGCCATTGAGATAGCAAGATGGTTGTAGTTTTCCAATTGTAAATTGAGATTTGGAGAGAAGTTTATCACAATCCACACGAATACCGTCGAGTGCTTCATACTTTGCAGGAATTGAAGTGAATTTGTGGCTGTATGTGTGGGCTTGATTACTATCTTTTGAACAAACGGAATAAAGTTGGTTTCTTATGAATTTCCGATCGAAAAACTCTTGAGAAAGATTTCTCTCCTTACGAAGATAGTCTGATTCCACTTTAACAATAAAATAGGCAACTTCATCGGATGACCTCTGACCATAAACAATCCCATCCTTGTAGGGAACATAAGATTTATCAAATTGCTCGTAATTGAAATTAGTATTTGAAGACAAGTCAGAA
>Ga0315903_10008211_pt1 | contig 12891 bp, 7 predicted proteins | sample LakEriMetagenome_7_FD_203524 | JGI IMG/M metagenome (GOLD analysis project Ga0315903, IMG submission 203524) | Freshwater fungal communities from buoy surface, Lake Erie, Ohio, United States - Buoy 2 MA119 | ecosystem: Environmental > Aquatic > Freshwater > Lake | place: USA: Lake Erie, Ohio...
CCACCTATCTCGTGGATGTGCCCGAACTCAATCCCTCGCCGGCCGATCTGCAGCGCGTGGCGGCCGAGGTGAAGCGCAGCCAGCTCAAGGCGCTGCTCAGCGAACCCCAGGAGGGCAACCGCTCCTTCAATGCCCTGGCCAAGGATCTGGGCGTGAAGGTGGTGGAGTTCGATCCGCTCGAAACCGCCAGCGATGCCGCCTCCCGCGATCCCGCCACCTATTTCAAGGTGATGCGCGCCAACGTGGCCGGTCTGCGCCAAGCCTTCAGCCGATGACAAGCCCCGAACCGGTGCTGGAGGCGCGGGGCCTGAGCGTGCGGCGCGGCGAACAGCTGGCCGTGGATCAGGTGAGCTTTCAGCTGGCCTCTGAAACCGATACGGCCCTGGTGGGTCCCAACGGTGCCGGCAAGAGCTCTCTGGTGGCGGCCCTGCTGGGCCTGCTGCCCCGGGCGGCGGGCACGGTGCGGATCCTCGGCCACGCCCTCAGCCCCACCGGGGAGCTGCCCCGCTCCGTGCGCGTCCAGATCGCCTATCTGCCCCAGAGCCTGAGCTTGCAGCAGCGCTTCCCCCTCACAGTGGCTGAGTTCGTGGGGTTTGGCTGTGATCCCCCAGGCCTGAGCCTGGCCTGGCTGGGCAACCGCCTTCGCCGTGGGGCCGTGGGACGCGCCCTGGAACGCACCGCTTGCCAGGATCTGGCGGAACGCCGGCTCAGCGAGCTCTCTGGCGGTCAGCTCAAGCGGGTGCTGCTGGCCTTCTGCGTGGTGCGGCCGCGGCAACTGCTGGTGCTCGATGAGGCCCAGGCCGGTCTCGACGCCCCCAGTAACGAACAGTTTCAGCAGCTGCTGCTGGAGCTGCGCCGCCAGGAGGGCTGGACGGTGCTGCAGGTGTCGCACGATCTGGAGATGGTGCGCCGCAGCTGTGATCAGGTGCTCTGCTTGAACCGCCGCCTGCGCTGCAGCGGATCCCCCGATCACGCCCTCAGTCCGGCCAAGTTGGCGGAGCTCTACGGCCCCAATGTGGTGCCCTACCGCCATGACCATGGCTGATCCCTCTGCCGCCCTGGTGGTGCTCAGCCAGCCCTTCATGGGCCGGGCCCTGTTGGGCGGCCTGCTCACCGGCGCACTGGGCGGCCTGCTGGGCAGCTTCGCCGTGCTGCGTCAGCTCTCATTCTTCAGCGATGCCCTAGGCCATTCCGCCCTGCTCGGCATCAGCTTGGGCATCCTGCTCGGCATCAATCCCACCTTGGTGTTGATTCCCTTCGCGGTGCTGTTCGCCCTGATGGTGAACCAGCTGGTGGTGCGCAGCGGCCTGCCCGCCGACGCCCTGCTGAACATTGTCTACTCCTCGTCCCTGGCCTTTGCGGTGGTGGCCCTGAGCCTGGTGCAGAGCTACCGGGGCGGCATCCAGCAGCTGCTCTTCGGCGACATCCTCGGCATCAGCTGGACAGATTTGGCGGTAGTTGCCGTGCTGTTGGTCGCGGCTCTGATCTATCTCAGCCTCAGCTTGCGGGCCCAGGTGCTGCTGACGCTCAACAGCGATCTCGCCGGAGCCTTCGGGGTGGGCGTCAGCCGTCATCGCCTGGCCTTCATCGTGTTGCTGGCGGTGGTGGTGGCGGTGTCGATCAAGGCGGTGGGGGTGCTGTTGATCAGTGCCTTCGTGGTGATCCCAGCCTGCGCGGGGCGGCTGCTGTGCCGTCGCTTTCCGTTCTATGCCCTGGTGTCGGCCACCCTGGGTGGCGGCTGCGCGCTGCTGGGCCTGCTGGGGTCGGGGCTCACCAACCTGCCCTCCGGCCCCTGCGTGGTGATCGTGCAATTGGCGGGCTTCCTGCTGGCGCTGCTGGTCAGCCACACCACGCGCCGCGCTCCAGCCGTTGCCGGGCCAGCACCATCCCCATGGCCAACTGAGGGTCCTGCCGGCCCGGGATCACGTTGAGCGGATCCGGCCGCCAGGCAGCGCTCTGCAGCCGAGCCAGGTCCTCCAGCTCCCGCCTGGTGCACGGCGGGGCCCGATCCAGCGACAACCGCCGCACGCTGTCGCGGGCCTTGCCGTTTGGAGTCTGGCTCGGGCCTGATCAGGTCGGCCCGCACAAGCGGCTTGTTCCCCTTCGACGCGATAGGTGATTCGGGACGGGCGTGATCGAGGACAAGCTGTGAGGAACTGCGAGTTGAACGGCAGCTCGCCCGCCGGGCTGAGGCAGCTGAGACCCCGGGAAGCGCTCACCAGGGCGACGGCCAGCTGGCAGGACCGCCAGCCCAGCAAACACCACGCGAGCGAGAACGGTTCTCATTCTGGTCTGTCGGGGGCGCTCGGCGGCGGTCCATCGCAGACTGAATGGCTCAATGGGGCGGCAGAACCATGGGGTCTGATCCTGAGGATCGCTTTCCGTTAACGCAAGGTTGTGGGAGCGACGGGGATCATCGGCCGCAGCGGCACTGACACCTCAACCCAGCCCGCTCCTCCATGGTTGCCCTGCGCTCAGACCTGGTCGCGCGCTTGCCCTGCGGGGTCCAGCCAGCCTGGGTGGAAACCCCGTGGCCTCAGCCGCTGATCTCAACCTTGCAGGCCTCAACCAGTACGCAAGCCAGGAGCAAATTACAAGTAACTCCCAGTTTTCAGATAGCAGGGCAAGCGATTGGGCATACCAGGCCCTCAGCAACCTGATCGAGCGCTACGGCCGCGTTGCCGGTTATGCCAACGGCCTCTCCAATGGCTCCAATCAGCTTAGCCGTTTCCAGGCGGCGGCCTTGGCAACCGCAAATCCGGGGCGACCGGCAGCGTGCAACTGGGCTATCAACAATCGCGCTGGGGTGTGGCCGCCATCTGGACGCTCGTGCAGCCGGAAACCCAGGCCATGCCAGGCGCTACCCCCTTCGTGCGCAGCGCCATCGATCGCAACATCGCTGCGGAAACCAACGCCTGGGGCCTGAGCGCCTTTTGGCAGCCGCTGCGCAGCGGCTGGCTGGCTTCGCTGAGCCTCGGCTGGGGGATTAACGCCACCACCTACAGCACGCCCCAACCACCGGGCAGCCTTAGCACCAGCCAATCTTGGCTGGTGGGCCTGCAGTAGAGCGAGATGGTCGTCAAGAGGAATAACTTGGGATTCGCTGTAGGCCAGCCGATGTTTGCGACGGCAGGAAGCGGGGGTGTGGGTCCAAACGATAGCAATATCATCATGGAATTGTGATACAAATTTCAGCTGACTGATCACATCTCGCTCACCGCCGCCCTGTTGTATCTCAGTCGCCCCCTCGGCCAGGAAACGCCCGCCGCGGATAGCTCTAGCCAGTTTGGCACTCTGGTGAAGACAAGCTTCCGCTTCTGAATCCGGCGGTAATCGCCAGTGCTCTTCTGTCCTGAACTGGGGGCTCAGCCCGCGGGCAGCCAGATGGCCTGTCTAATCGGCTTGGACAGCACCCGCAGCTGCAGCGTCCTGCCATCCAGCAATGCGGGCTGGGCCGGCAGGCGAGGCTCGCGCCGCACGCTAACCAGCAGCTGATCCCCCACCGGGTCATAGCTCATGGCAGTGCCCGGTTCCGGCTGCCACGGTGCCAAATCCCGCCGCGCCACAAGGCGACCGCGCCGATCCAGGCGCACCACCTCGCTGCGGGATCGGCCCTGCCAGCGATTCAGCAGCATCCACACCCGATCGCCGCCCGGGTTGCAGCTCGCCGCCATCACCGCCTCCTCTCCCAACCAGGTGGTGACGGGCGCCGCGCCGGGCTGCACCCGCTCCAGCGAGCGGCGGTAATCGGGCCAATGGCGCATCAGCAGGGCTTCGCCGCTGGCGGAGCAGAAGGCCACCAGCACCCGGCTGCCCGGCAACATCTGCGGCGTGCTCCCATCTTCCCGCAGCCCGCGCAGCTCGAGCCCGTCGGGGGAAGGCACCACCATGCCCTCCCCCGAGGGGAGCAAGCGGATCGGGCCTGAAACCTCCAGGTTCAGGTCGCGGCGCTGGCCGCGGGGGTCGATCCAGATGCTGCGGGCACGACCGGGAACCAGGCCGCTGACTTGGACCACCAGATCGCCAGGGCGGTTGCTGCTGATGTGGGCGAAGCTCAGTGGCTCGGGCCATAAGCGCTCCAAGGCCCCGAGCAACGGCGGGCCGAGGCGTTGATCACCGCGTACCAAAGAGCGGGGGCTCAGGCTGCGCTTCCAGAGACGATGCCAACTCTGGCCCCGGGGGCCGGAGGCGAGAAACACCACCCCCCGGCCATTGGCCAGCGGCTCGACGCTGGGGATGCGGGCCCAGACCGGACTGAGCGGCATCCATTGACCGCCATGGGTGCGCAGCTGCAACTGCTCGCCGCCGTTCACCTCAGCCACCACCAGCAGATGGGGGCGAGGGTCCCAGTTCCAACGCTGCTGTGGCAGCGGCAGACCGCGACGATCGAGCCCCCTCAGCCGCAGCGCCAGGGGGGCCCGCAGCACTTGATCAGGGAGCAGCAACAGCCGTTGCAACGCGTCTGATCCCAGCCAGCGGTGGGCGATCGGGGGATCCAGCCGGCTCTCCTGGGCCAAGGAATGACGTTGCATCGGCCGGCTGAAGCGCAGATCCAGGGCGCCGGGACCAGAGCTGTAGGCCTGGGGTTGCAAGCTCAGCAGCCGCGGTGGCCGGCGCTCCAGGATTTGCTGCTGCACCAACACCAGCAGCCAGCCAGCCCCCAAGGCGATCCAGACGGAATGGGGCAGGGAGCGTGACAGCGAACCAACCCTGGCGTTCATGGCTCCAAGGGGCGCGGGGGCCTAGCGATGGGCTGGATGCGTCGTGGCTGCACCACCGAGATGGTCTCCCCTCCCCGTTGACCCATGATCATGCGCCCTTCCATCGCCAGCCATTGGTTGGCCTGGGGCTGGTAGCCCGCTGGCCAGGCCACCGCTAAGCCCATGGGGGTGGCATCGGCCAGGCAGCAGCGCACCTGCAGGCGGGCCAGCAGCGGCGGGCCCTCGGGTTGGGGCAACACGAAGCCACTGATCCGCACCGCCTGGCCGGCATAGAGGGCGGGGTCGGGCCGGCTGCGCAGCAGCCGCACCCACTCGCTGAGGCTGCGCTGCTCCGGCGGCAGGATGAACGCCAGTTTCGGCGGTTCCGGCAGCCCATCCGGCCGCCCTGAAGCCAGCACGGTGAAGGAGGGATCGGGCGGGATCAGCAGCACGGCCACCGCCACCGCCGCGGAGAGCAGCCAGGGCCAGGGGGGCAGGGATCGGGGCAGACGGCGCCGCTGCAGCAACTGCAGACCCGCCAGGGTCAGCAGCGCCAGGCCAGCGCTGGCCACCAGCCCATGGAAGGCGCGATGCAACAGCAGGTCGAGGCGGCCGCTGAGGCTGCTCAGCAGCAGGACCAGGCCCCAGAGCGCCAGCAATGCGGGTTGGATCAGCATGGTGGGTTGAGGCGCGTGGCGCGGTGGGGGTTCGCCATCGAGGGTTCAGAGCAACAGCAGGTTCACCCACTGCCCCATCAGCAACACCGCCAGGAACGCCCCAGCGGTGGTCAGCCCGATCGCCCGAGGCGGGAACAGCACCGTAAACAGACCCACCAGCTTGAGGTCCACCACGGGGCCGAGCAGCAGGAAGGCGAGCAGGGCGCCCGGGGTGATCTGGGCCGCAAAGCCCAGCGCCAGGAAGGCGTCGACGCTGGAGCACACCGACACCACCAGGGCCAGCAGCATCAGCGCCACGACCGACAGGGTGGGATCGGAGCCCACGGACAGCAGCCAGCTGCGGGGCAGCCAGGTCTGCACCACCGCGGCGATGGCGCAGCCGAGCACCAGCAGGCTGGTGAGGCTGAGGAATTCGCTGACGGCATGCTGCAGCACCTGGCCCCAGTCGGTGGGGGCTGCCGGCAAGGACGCGGCGGCCGGGGCGCCCCCCAACAGCCCGGAGGAGCGCTCCAGCAAGTTCACCTCGCTGAGCGGCTGGCTGAGGCGCCGCTCGGCCAAGAGGTCCGCCGTCAGCAGGCGGGATTCCGGCAGCAACAGCAGCAGGGCGCTGAGCAGCAAGGCCAGCAAAAACGCCCCGATCGGGCGTGCCAGCAGCAGCCAGGGTTGGTTGGGGAAGGCGGCCCAAGTGCTGAGCAGCACGATCGGGTTGAGCACCGGAGCGGCGAACAGAAAGCCCAAGGCCGTGCCCAGTGGCGCACCGCCGGCCAGCAGCCGTCGGGCAACGGGCACATTGCCGCATTCACAGGCCGGCAACGCGAAGCCCAGCAGGGCGCCGGTGCTGGAGGCCAGCAATGGCTGGCGCGGCAGGCGCCGCATCCAGCCGCCCTGGGGGGCCAGCCCGCGTGCCAAGGCGGCGATCGCCACGCCGAGCAGCAGAAAGGGCAGGGCCTCAAGCAGCAGACCCTGGAACAGCGCCCAAGCCGTACGGATCCTTTCCACGCAGCCGATCGGGGCGCGACCCATCCTGGATCGAGGCCCGCTGGGATGGCGGCGGTCGGCTGGCCAATCGCTTGCGATGGGGCCTAGGGCGCTGGGGCTGGGGTTCGCCTTGACATGACCGAGGCGCCCAGCAGGGGGGCAGACCAGGAGCCCAACTGCCGCGGCTCAGGGGTCACCTGAGCGGCCAGGCTGACGCCTGAATGGAACAAGCTGAACCCGACTCTCGAACACCCACCGGAGGTGCGGCCCGCCTGGGCCGCTCAACTCAGCTCACGCCAACGCCGCGAAGCGTCGATTGACCTCGTTCCAGTTGACCAGGGACCACCAGGCCTTGATGTAGTCGGGCCGGCGGTTCTGGTAGTTGAGGTAGTAGGCGTGCTCCCACACATCCAGGCCCAGCAAGGGCGTGCCGCCCTCCACCTCGGGCAGATCCATGAGCGGATTGTCCTGATTGGCGGTGCTCGTGATCGCCAAGCGGCCATCGGGCTTGCGGATCAGCCAGGCCCAGCCGGAGCCGAAGCGGCCGCTGGCGGCCTGCTCAAACTGCTCCCGCATCGCCTCCAGGGAGCCAAAGCTGCTGCTGATCGCCGCCAGCAGCGGCTCGGAGGGGGAGCCACCCTGCCCCGCAGGCGCCATCACGGCCCAGAACTGGCTGTGGTTCCAATGGCCGCCGCCGTTGTTGCGCACAGCCAACGGGAAGCGCGAGATCTGGCTCTGAAGTGCGTCGAGGCTGAGGGATTGGAGGGCGGGATTGGCTTGGATCTGGGCGTTGAGATTGGCGACATAGGCGGCGTGATGACGATCGTGGTGGATCGTCATCGTGGTGGCATCGATCGCCGGCTCCAGGGCGGTGGTGTCGTAGGGCAAGGGCGGCAAGCTGAAGGCAGCCCGGGCCGGGGCCACGGCGCCCAGCAGCAGGACCAGCGTCGTGAGACACGCCAGCAGGGGCTGGATCAGGGAACGAAAGGGCATGAAGCGGGCCGGTTCAACGCGCGGTACGGCCAGCCTGCCGGAGGCGGCGCCCGGTTGGGAGCCCTGGCGGTGCACCGCAAAGCTGGCGGGGGCTGGTTCGCCTACGTCCGCATCTACGGCCCCAGCGAGCCTCACCTCAGCAAGACCTGGCAGCTCAACGACAGCAAACCCCTGTCGGCGCCGGCGCCCTGAGGCCACTCCCCACCTCTCCGGCCTGGCGGCCACGCTCCCGCCCTGGCCGCTCCGCCCAGGGTGCGGCAACCGCCCCGCTGCTCTTCAGCAGGTGAGGCCAAGCAGGTCCGGCGCAGGGCCGCTGGCAGCGAACCAGGGAGGCCTGTCCAGGGTCGCTGCCGAAGAAACGCTCGTGCCATTCAGGGCATCGAGCTGGGGCGGGGTGTAAGCCGTTGGGTAGAGGCTGTCCCCATCGACGGCACCCCCCGCCCAGCTGATCACCCCGTCAACGCTCGGGCCTAGGAGCGCCGCGCCTTCCACCGGAGTCCAGTCCGTGAGAATGTCCTGATCGCCGCCGCTGGCCAATGACGAGGTGGCCGCGATGACCTGGACCTCCAGCTGCGTCGCAGAGGGGCGTCCGGAGATCACGACGGGAATTTGCTCAACTGTGTCGAGCAGGCTGTATCGGTGGGTGCCAAGGGCCACCCCGCTGAGTGTCCAGCTCACGAGGCCCCGGCTGTCGGCCGTCGTTGCACCGCCGCTGACCAGACTGCCGTCATCCAGCAGCTGCACCGCTTGGTTGGGCAGCACCCGGGCGCGCAGCGTGAAGTTGGTGGCCGTGGTGATGTTGTCCGTGGAGGTGCCGGCCGCGCCGCCGCTGCTGTCGCCGGCGGTGTCGAGATCGAGCAGGGAGGTGCTGGTGGCGATCAGATCGGCACCGCTGGTGTTGGCGTCGCTGAGCAGGCCGGGGCCGGAGGGCATGCCTGCAACATTGTTGCTGCGGTAGAGGAGCCGGCCGCTGTCGCTGAGGCCGTCCACGCTGACGAGCGAGCCGAAGGAGCTGCCGTCGAGGCCGCTGATGAGCTCGAACTCACTGCCGTTGATGTTCACCGACACCAGGTCGTCGGCGCTGGGGGCCCCATCGCTGAAGTTGGCGCCGGCGTTACCGAATTTGCTGGCATCCGCCGTGGTGAAGAACACGCGGCGGCCATCGCCACTGATGCCGCGGTAAGCGGTGGCTGCCGCCTGGCTGGTGGCGCTGGAGGGGCTATGGGTGAGCAGGGTCTGGGCCCCCGTTGCCAGATCGAAGCTGAACAGGCCTTTGTCGTACTGCCCGCTGCCGCTGAAGTTGCCAGTCCAGCTCAAGTAGCTCGATTCGACGATCAGGCTGCTGTTGCCGGCCGTGAAGGCTTTGGCTCGGGCGCCGGCCCAGAAGCCGTAGGAGCCCCTGGTCTGACTGGTTCTCCAGTTGACCAGTTTGATCGTGCCGGCTTGGGTATCCACCACAAACACGCCATCGCCGGCCTGGCTGAAGTTCAGCCCTCCCGATTGGCTGATCGGCACGTTGTAGGCAAAGGCCACGTAGCGGTTGTCGCCCGACACCAGCAGCGAACCGGAGGCATAGCTGCCGTTCATCGCGGCAGCGGTGTTGTTCTGCTGGAAGCTGAGCAACTGCACATCGCCCGTCACCACATTGGCGCGGTAGAGATCGGCCTTGCTGCTGTCGCCATCGGCAGAGGCGCCGAGGCTGGTGGCATCGGCCACGGTGTAATACACGTCATCGCCGATCGCCTGCACGAACGTGGGGTTGCTGGCGGTTGTGGTGTTGAGATTGCTGGCGGCATGGTTGAGGAGCCGGATCGCACCGCTGGCGATGTTGACCGCGTACAGATCGGTGCTGGCGGGGTTGGCATCGCTGAAGCCGAAGACGCTGCCATCGGGGGCGCTGAAAATTGCCGCGGATCCGTCACCGCTCTGGCCGAGCAGGGTCACAGCGCTGCCGGCGCTGCTGCTGCCGCCGCTGCCAGGGCTGGCACTGCCAGGGCTGGCGCTGAGCAGCCGGATCTGCCCATCGCTAAGTCTCGCTGCGAAGAGGTCAGCGCTGGTGGGTGCACTGTCACTAAACGCCGTACCACCGTTGCCCAGCTTGCTGGCATCGTTGGCGGTGAACAGGGCGTATTGGCCGTCGTTGCTGAGCAGCACCGTGCTGCCCACACCGGCCCCGAGCGACTGGCTGGTGTTGCTGGCCCCGTGAGTGAGCAGCAGCTGGGCGCCGGTGCTGAGGTTGTAGGTCAGCAGGTCGGCGCTGGCTGTGCCGTCGGCAATGGCGGCGCCGCGGCTGAAGCTGCCGATCTTCTGGGCGTAGTCACTGCGGAACAGCAGCGTCTGGTTGTCGGCGCTGAGGCCCAGGAAGCTGGCGTTGCGGGAGTTGCTGTTGGTCGGGCTACCGCTCCAGGTGGCCAGCTTCACCGCGTTGCTCGTGCGGTCGTAGACGAACAGATCAGACGTACCGCTGGTGGTGGCGTTGCCATCGCTGAAGGCGCTGTTGTTATTGCCGAAGCTGGTGACAGCGGAGGAAGCGAAGACGACGCTGCGGCCATCAGCCGTGATCCCCGAGAGGGTGACGTTTTGGTTGGAGGAGCTGGTGGCCGAAACGAAGCCGCGGTTGATCAGTTGCTGGGTTCCCGTCTCGCCATCCGCCAGGATCAGGTCCAGGGTTGTGGTGTTGCCGTCGCTGAAGGGCGTGCCGCCATTGCCGTACTTGCTGGCATCGGCGGTCTTGAACAGCACCAGCCCATCGCCACGGCTGAGCAGCCGTTCGACACTGGCCACAGCGCCGCTGCTGCTCAGGTTGCCGGAGGTGGAGTCATGGCTGAGCAGGAGATGGGGACCCACTTCCAGCTCGGTGTTGATCAGCGCCTGCACGGGCGCCGTGATGCGGAGATTGCCGGCGGGATCGCGCACCTGGGCCACAAGGCTGTGCTGGCCGTCGCTGAGGCTGGGGGTGGTGAAGGTCCAAAGGCTGCCGCTCAGCACCGCGCTGCCAAGCAGGGTGCTGCCGTCGAACAGCTGAACAGTGGAGCCGGCGCTGGCGCTGCCGCTGAGCTGCAACGTGCCATCACGCGTGCTGCCGCCGCCGCTGATCGTGGCGGTGACGCCGGTGTCGGTGCCGATCGTGGGGTTGATCAGGGCGGTGTCGACCGTGGCCGGGTAACTGGCCGCCAGCGGGGGCGTGCCCAAGCTGGCGCCGGTCACGATCGCGCCGAAGTTGGCGGCGCCGATCAGTGCCTTGCTGGCCATGCCCGGCCCCTGCCAGGCCACTTCCACATGGTCGCCTCCGCCGCCTTCCCGTTGCTGCACCTCGAGCCAGTAACGCTGGCCCGCCTGCAGGGTGATGGCATTGGATTGCTGCTCCGGATATTTGTCCCATTGCTGCACGCTGCTGTACCCAGGGACGCTGGCGATCAGCGCCCTGCTCGCTTCTGCCGCGTCTGTGCCGAGGTAGAGCCGGCTGTCGTCGTCGCCGGAGATCCAGAACGTGTAAGTGCCGCTGTTGCTGGGCTCCAGTAAGCCAGTGATGCGACGGGAGTAGTCGTCGCCGACATCGCTGGCAGTGGCGCTGCTCGTCAGTAGGCCGCTGAAGATCGGTGTGCCGCTCCAGTCCTGATTGTTGAAGGCCCCACTGCCGCTCCAGCGCGTTTCGCTCAAGACCCTCTGGCCGTTCACCTCCAGGTTCACGACACCGTCGCTGGCGGCGCCGAGGTTGTCGGTGGCGCGCACGATCAGCTGCATCAGCGTGGGTCCGAGCGGCAGGCTGGCGGGATTGCTGAGCAGCACCTGGCCGTTGGCGTCGATGCTGAACGCGCCTCCGGTCTGCCCATCGCGGTTGGCATTGCCCGCCAGGATCTGCCAGTGGCTGATGCTGCGACCCGGGGCGGCGGCGGCGCTGACGCTGCTGATCACCGTGCCGGCCGCCTGGCTGCCGCTGACACGACCGCTGGCGGTCTGAACCACGGGCGCCTGGCTGTCCACCAGGACGAGGTCGTGAAAGGCCGGGCCGGTGATGATCGCGCCGTTGGCGTTGGCCAACGTCAGGCGGATGTTCTCCACGGTTTCAGCGTTGGCATCGTTCAGCAGGCTGAGGGGCACCGCCTTGCTCAACTCCCCGGGCTGGAAGGTGAGCGTGCTACTGGGCAGGCTGAAGTCCTGCCCCAGGGTGGCGCTGCCGCTGAGCTGCAGGGTCACGCTGATCGGCGTGCTGCCAGCCGGGCGATCCAGGGCCACCATCAGCAGCGGATCACTGCCGGCGTCCTCTCGCCGTACGGAACCTGTGCTGAGCAGACGGATGTAGCGGTTGGCTTCGTCTCCGCTGCTGGGGCGGTCGTCGATGTCGAGCCGGAAGGTGGAGGCGTTGCTGGTGAGCGTGGCGCCGCTGGGATTGATCAGGCTGATCTGCGACCACTCGCTGGCCTCGCTCTGTCGATCAGGGTTGACTCTCAACCGCAGGGTCTTGTTGGTCTCCCCAGGCGCGAACGTGAGCGTGGGGGTCTGCGTCGGCCGGTTGGTTAGCGGGTCGAGGAAGGTCCAGTCAAGGTTGTCGCCCAGGGCCGTGCCGTCGCTCACCACTGCCGTGACACTGACCGGCGCGGCGGCGGCGGCGGAGAGCTTCACCACCAGATCGCGCACGTTGCCGAGCGCATCCTGGGATTCGGCGATCCGGGTCTGCAGGGTCTCGAAGCCCACGGTCACCGGCGCCGTGTCGTTGTCGCCGATCCAGAGGCTGGCGCTGGTCACGATCCCCAGGCTGTAGGCGCTGGCGGGGGTGAGGGTCAGGGACACCACTTCGCTGCCCTCGCCGAGGCCGTCGTCCACCGGCGTGAAACGCACAATCGCGCCGGGTGCGCCATCGGCAATTGTGACGCTGCCGGACACCAGGCCGGTGTAGTCGCTGCCGGCAGTGGCGCTGCCGCCGAGGGTGTAGTTCACCGTCAGCGCACCGGCGGTGGCGCTGCGCTGGATGTAAAAGCGCCCCTGGCCGCTGCGGGATTCCGAGCTGACATCGGTGCCGCCTTCCCGGGGGGCATCCGCATAGGCGCTCACCATCACCACCGGACCGCCGCTGTCGTTATCGCTGATCACGATCCCGGCCGAACGGTCGTCGTCGAGCTGATAGGCACTCGACTCCGTCAGAGTCAGAAGCAGCAGCTCGGCCGGCTCCACCAGGGCGTCGTCGAGCACGGGGATCGTCACGCTGGCCGTGCCGCGGCCATTGGCGCCGATGCTGATCGTGGCGCTGCCGGCAGGGACCTGGTAATCGCTGCCAGCGGTGGCTGTGCCGGAGAGGGTGTAGCCGACCGTGACCGTGGCGCCCACCCGGCCCTGGGCCTCAATCCGAAACTGCCCGTTGGCACCGCCTTCGCTGGTGTTGACGTCGCTGGAGACGGACACCAGCGGGTTGTCGTTATCGAGCAGGCTGACGGTGGCCATTGAGGCCTTGGCATTGACGTCGTAAGCCGAGGAGAAGCTGGCCAGTTGCAGCGAAAGCTGCTCGCTGGGTTCGCCGAAGGGATCATCGAGCGGCTGCACCAGCA
>Ga0315903_10008212_pt1 | contig 12890 bp, 9 predicted proteins | sample LakEriMetagenome_7_FD_203524 | JGI IMG/M metagenome (GOLD analysis project Ga0315903, IMG submission 203524) | Freshwater fungal communities from buoy surface, Lake Erie, Ohio, United States - Buoy 2 MA119 | ecosystem: Environmental > Aquatic > Freshwater > Lake | place: USA: Lake Erie, Ohio...
AGGCTCTCGCCAGTTCGTTACCTCCCTGTCGACTCCGACTGCTTCCTGGTGGACAACCATCTCCAGGTGTGGGTCTTGCACCCACGGGATAAAACACACCGTGCACGACGCACGCCCGAAGCGCGAGATGAGGGAATACGCGTCGCTTCACTCGAGGCCATCCGCAGTCCCTCGGCTCACCCCTCGGGCTTCAAGGGCACCTGGGATACGATCCCTTTCCCGACCGCACGGCGGATTCCACGTTCATGACCGCCGCCAAACCCACGGTTCACCCTGGCGCGCCCGACCCGAGTTGACTCGCCCCCTGCTTCCATGTGAGCCTGTGCCCCGAGGTCATGTGATGGAAACGTTCCTAGGCGTCGCACTCATCATCGTCGGGCTGGCACAGGCCGGCGCCGTGGAGCCGGCGGCCGACGGCACGCAATCGGTCGTCGTGCCCACCGATCGACCGCCGCCAGCCACGGAGCCGTCCGTGCTCGTGCCGCAGCCACCGGCGGCCAACCGACCGACGCAACCGCCGCCGGTCGAACCACCCGCCGTGCCACCAACGGCGGGACTGGCCACCGACATGCTCGCCCAGGCGCTCGAGCCGCTCGCCGGCCGGCCCGGTGCCACCGATGGCACCGCGGCACTCTACGCCCGGCCGCTCCCGCTGCTCGAGGCGCTCGATCGCTCCGGCGACCGGGCCCGGCGGCTGTGGATCACGCAGGCCTACTGGAAGGTGGCCACGGCTTTCGCCGCCGTTCGCTGGGCGACCGAGGCGATCGAGCGGCTGGAGCTCGTCGCCCCCGGTGGCGACCCGCACGACCGCGCCACCCTCGACGTCGCCACCGCCGCCGCCCGCGCCGATCTCGCCGATGCCCGCGCCCAGCTCGGCGCCGCGCAGCAGGAGCTCGTCGATCTCTCCAAGCTGCCCGTCACCGATCCCCTGCCCTGGCCCGTCGATCGGCCGCTCGCGATCCCCTATCAGACGCACTTCGAGGCGATCTTCGCGACGCGGCCGGCCACCGGTCGTGTGCGTGCCATCGCCCGCACGTTGCCAGCCCGGCACGAGGCGCTCGAGGCCCGTGCCGCGGCGGTCCGGGCCGCCGAAAAGGCGGCGACGATGGCCGAGGCGGATCATGCCCAAGGCAAGCGGCCGATCGAAGCGGTGATCGCGGCCCACGCCGCGCTCGTGGGCCAACAGCGGGAGTTTCTCCAGGCCACGAAGGCCTACAACCTCGACATCGCCGAATATGCGATGGCCGCCGCCGATCTCTCCATTCCCGACGACCGCTTCGCGGCGATGCTCATCGGCGCCCCGATCCAGTGGCGGCAGCCGCCTGCGGTGAACCGGCCGATCGGCGAACAATCCGGCCGCGAATGAGCCCGGCGATCCCCAGGCCGATCACGGCTAGCGTGGCCACAGCCGGCTCCGGCACGACGACGAACTCGGTCACGTTGCCGCCACCGACCGTTCCCGACGCAAATGCTGCCACCGGCACGACGGTGGACTTCACCTGCACCCCGGTGAAGCCGGGCAGGAATGCGGCATCGAGCGCGTAGTAGTTCACGCCGTCGTGCGTCGCGGCATTGCCGCCGCCGTCGCCCCTGACGAAGTAGCGGTAATTCGCCCCGGTGACCGCCGTCAGCAGGCTGTCCGTCAAGTCGGTGAAGAAGCCCCCTTGGAACGCGTCCCCGATCGCGATCGCAGGGACGTCGAGAAATACGTCGACGGTGTTGGCGGCAGTCAGGCTGGATACGAACGGGGTCGTCGGGTTCGTGAGCCGGAGCACGTCGTTGATGCTCGCGGCGGCGCTCGCGTAGTTCGGGGCCGCGCCGCTGAACTGAAACACGACGGTGCTGCCCGCCGCCGGATCGAAGGCCGTGGCCGCGAGGATGCCGGTCGAACTGCCGGGCCCGATCGTTCCCGAACCGGCGAGCGTACCCGCCATCGTGCCGCGGCCCATCACCACGCCGCCCCCGGCGACGTACACGTCCCCCGCCACCGCGCCGTCGAGAACGAGCGTGCCTTGGGCCACGGTCGTGACGCCGCTGTAGGCGTTAGCGCCGGCGAGCGTGACCACACCCGCACCGCTTTTCCGGACGCCGCCCGAGCCGCCGATGGCACCCGCGACGGTCAACCCGGCAGCCGCCGCAGCATCGAGCGTGGCGCCATTCACGATCGCGACCGCCGAGCCGATGCCGTGGCTGCCGGCCGTGATCGTCACCAGGGCCGCGGACGTGCCGCCGTCGAGGGTCAGCGTGCCGCCGGTGAGCAGATACCCGGCGGCGGCGTTGGCGAACGTGATCGCGGCGAGACTTGGGTTCGCCGTGCCGACGGTGATCGTGGCCGAGCCGGCCGGGACGGCCCCGCCGAACGTCGCCGTGTCGGTGCTCGTGAACCCAGCGAACGTGCCGGGGGCGGCCGCCACGCCCTCGGTGCTCGTCCAGTTTCCGCTCGCGCCGACGCCCCAGGCGCCGCCGGTGGCGGCGTTCCAGATTCCGGCGCCGGAGAACACGCCGCCCGTCATCGTGATCGCGGCCGGCGTTCCCACCGTCGTAGCGGTGCCGTTGGCCAGGCCGGCGACGCCGTTGGCATCGCTGACCAGCGTCAGGTTCACCGTGCCGGCGAGCGATCCGGCCGACGCAGTGCTCACGCCGACGACGAGATCGCGGGTCGTCGTGCCGCCCGTGCTCGCGGCCAGGCCCGTGAAGCCCGTCGCCGTCACGGCCGGGTTCGTCGTCGAGCCCGACACGTTCAACAGATCCTGGTAACCGGCGTTGGTGACGGTCTGGTTGCCGATCGCCACGGTCCGACTCGCCACGCTCGCCCCGCGATGCACGACGCCAAAATCGAGCGTTGTACCGGTGTACTTCGCATTGGCAAAATCGTAGACCCCGCTGGTGACCATGATCGTCTGCGTGCCGGTGACCGCCAGATAGCCGCTCAGGGCCGCGGCCGTGCCGCTGTCGCCGAAGGTATAGGCGACGCTCTGGCTCACCCCCCCCGCGGCCTGCGATCCGGAGAGCGTGGCGACGATCGCGGCGGTGCCGCCGGCGGCCAGGTTCGTCAGGCCGGTGACCGCGACGTTGCCGGCCGTGGCCCCGCCGCTCGTGAGCCCGACGCGGAACCCGGCGGCGTTGCCCGCCACGAGCGTGCCGCTGATCGCTGAGCCGGCGCGGGTGTTGCCGAGCGGGACGGTGCCGCTCGCGAGCGTCAGCAGGGCGTGGTCGAAGACGTCGACCTGCACCGTGCCCGAGGCCGTGGTCGCGCCGAAGGCGTCCGGGGCCTGCACGGTGAACGTGCCCGTCCGGCCGGTGCCCGCCGTGGTGCCCAGGAACGCCAGGCCGCTGACGCCGCCCGACGTGCCGGCGGCAGGGGCCGTGCCACTCGCGGACCCGCCAATGCCGCCCGCGGCCACGCCCGTAAATGCCAGGTTCGCGCCGCCGCCGGCATTGGCATTGGCAACCGTGTACGAGAAGCCCGCCGACCCGCCGACGATGATCGGCACGGCCGGCTGGCTGACCGTCACCGCGCCGAGCACGCCCTGCTGCTGGACGCCGATTTCGTTCGCCCCGTAGACGAGTTGATAGCCGCTCGCCAGCCCGGTGACGCTGCCGAAGCTGCCGGTCTGTGCCGTGTAGGAGACGAGCCGGTAGAGGCCGGCGGTCGTGGCCATGCCGGTAAGGTCGAGGGCCGAGTTCCCGCCCAGCGCGAGAACGCCACTCGTCACGAGCTGGGCGCCGCCGGTCTGGCTGGCGGCCATCCGCAGCGTGCCGCCGGAGCCGGAAAAGCCGAGCGTCGCGACCGTGTCGGTGAAGGATCCGAGGTCCAGCGTGCCACGGGTGCCGGCCGCGCCGAGTGTGAGGAGCGTGGCGTCGGGCAGGACGTTGTTCGCTCCCCAGGCGAGCACGCCCGCCTCGACCGTCGTCGCGCCGCCGTAGGTGTTGACGGCCGAAAGCTGGAGCGTGCCCGTGCCCGACTTGGTCAGCGCGAACGTGCTGGTGCCGTCGTCGATCGTGCCGCTGACGACAAGCCGCCCGCCGCCGTCGATCCTCCACGCGGCGTTGGCGCCAAGCGTCACATTCGCTGCGATGGTCTGCGTGCCGCTGGCGGTGGCGAGCTTGGCCAGGCTGCCGGAGGCGAGCGTGATCGCGTTCCCCGCACCGGACGGCGAGAGGATGAACGAGGTGGCCGTGGTCACGGTCAGGCTGCGCACCGCGTAACTGCCGTCGAGGTTGATCGCGGTGCCGCTGGCGGAGAAGCCCGCGGCGAAGAAGGCGTCGTCGCCGTTCCCCGGGACGTTGCCGGTGGACCAGTTTTGCTTCCGGCCCCAGTTCGCGTTGCTGCTCCCGTCCCAGGTGACGTTCGCCCCCCGCGCATCACCCGCCAGGGCGGCCAGCGCGGCGGCGGCGACGGCCAGGACGACTTGGAAGACCAGCGACCGCCCGCATACGGCGGCGTACACGAGCGCATGGTCGGTCGACAGGCGAGCGGGAGCGGACGCGTCCGAGCATCCCGGAGTGGCGGGCAGGCGCGCCGCGGCATGACGTGGCATGACAACACCCGGAGGGGAGGAAACAGGCGGGAAAAACTCGGCGGAAGAACGCAGGCAGGAACCGGCGGGCACGAGTTTCTTCGCGAAGGCGGACGCATCCGCCCCGGTCGAACGCATTGATGGAAACGGCGCGCGGAGATGCAAGACGGCGACGCCAGCCCCCTGTTTTTCCAGGCCGGCCGCAGGCTGGACACCCCGTTCCTGTGGCAGCGCGGGGGCTGCGAGCGGCGGTCGGCGTGGCGTAGACTCTGGCGATCCGAAGCCCATGACGCCGTCCCCGCCTCCGACCACCGTCGCGCCCCTGGCCATCGGCCCCGTGCTGGTCGATCCGCCGATCCTCCAGGCGCCGATGGCGGGCTACACGAACTACGCCTATCGCCAGGTGGTCCGCGAGTTCGGCGGCGCGGGCCTGCTCGCCACGGAGATGATCGCGGCCCGCAGCGCGATCTGGCTGGAGACCAACCGCGGCGAGCATCCCGACCGGCTGTGGGGCGTGCGTGACGAACCGCGGCCGCTCGCCGTGCAGATGTGGGACAACGACCCCGACAACCTGGCGGCCGTCGGCCGCCGCCTGGCCCAGGACTTCCGCGTCAGCGTGGTGGATCTGAACTTCGGCTGCCCGGTGCGCCAGGTCACGGAAAAGGCGCACAGCGGCTCGTGGCTGCTGCGCGATCCTGACCGCGTGGGCACGATCGTGCGCCGTGTCGTCGAAGCCTGCGACGGCGTGCCGGTGACGGCGAAGATCCGCCTCGGCTGCTCCGACTCCTGCCGCACCGCCCTCGAGGTGGCGCAGCGGATCGAGGAGGCGGGGGCGTCGTGCCTGACGGTGCACGGCCGCGTGGCCGCCCAGTTCTTCACGGGCGAAGCCGACTGGGACGCGATCGCGGCCGTGAAGCGAAGCGTCTCACGGATGCCGGTGGTGGGCAACGGCGACATCGACTCCCCTGAGACGGCGGTCCGCCGCCTGCGCGAGACGGGGGTCGACGGCGTGATGATCGCCCGCGAGGCGCTGGCCCGCCCCTGGATCTTCGCCCAGGCGGCGGCCCTGCTCCGCGGCGCGGAGCCGCCCCCGGACCCCACGCTCGCCGAGCAGCGGGAGATCGTGCTCCATCATTACGACCTCGTCTGCCGCCGCTTCGGCGTCGAGCAGGGCACGCTGCTGATGCGGAAGTTCGCCTGCTCCTACGCCCAGGGCTTGCCCGGAGCACGTGATTTCCGGGGAAAAGTCTCGCGAGTCACCAGCCGCGAGGAGTTTTTGCAGGTCATGGAAACCTGCTTTCCAAGAGGGGACAGCCTTTTTTCCACATAGAGGGTTGTCAAAAGTCCTGTGGGCGCTACATTTGGGCCGGAGAGGCAGATCTCATGGGCGTTCCCAGCAACCACGACCAGCGGACCACAGACGCGGCGGTGATCGAACTGCTGCGTGTCGATGCCGCCCTGGAAATCGGCGACTTGGCCGAGGCGTTGGGCGTCACGGCCACAGCCATTCGCCAGCGTCTCGACCGGCTGATGCGAGCCGGCCTCGTGGAGCGGAAGACCGTGGCCCGGCCCCGGGGCCGTCCGGCCCATGCCTACAGCCTCACCGCCGAAGGTCGCCGCTGTGGTGGCGACAATTTCCGCGATCTGGCGATGGTGCTGTGGCGGGAGGTGCGGAGCGTTCGGGAACCCGCCGTTCGGCAGGGTTTGATGTCCCGCATCGGCTCCGCGATGGCGGACATGTACCGCCCGGAAGTTTCCGGTGAAAACGCCGCCGAACGACTGCGGTCGCTGGCCGCCGTCATGCGGCGGCGGGACGTGTCCTGCGAAGTCCAGGAGGCCCCGGGAGAACTCGCCGTGCTCACGAGCTACTCCTGTCCGTATCCGGACCTTGCCGAGCAGGATCGCTCGATTTGTGCCGCCGAGCGGCTCATGCTCCAGGAACTGGTCGGCAGTTCCGTGGAGTTGTCGGAATGCCGCCTCGACGGCAGCTCCTGCTGCCGGTTCACGGCGGTCAACGGGGCGGCGGGTGGCGGCGGTGCGGCGGCGGGCGAACCCGCCGCAGGGGCTTGAAAACGCACGGGTTAAACCATCGAATGCCATTCGGTTTCACCCCCGGAGCGACACGGAGTTCACGACCATGACACAGCCAGCCCTCACTGGAAAGCCCTGGATCGAAGGCCGGTTCGAGGAGAATCTCGTCCTCACCACGGTCGAGCAGGCGATCAACTGGGCCCGCCAGTCGAGCATCTGGCCGATGACGTTCGGCCTGGCCTGCTGCGCCATCGAGATGATGGCCGCCGGCGCCAGTCGCTACGACATGGACCGCTTCGGCGCCGGCGCCTTCCGGGCCACGCCGCGACAGGCCGACCTTATGATCGTGGCCGGCACGGTGACCTACAAGATGGCCAGCCGCGTCCGTCGACTCTACAACCTGATGCCCGATCCGAAGTATGTGATTGCGATGGGCGCCTGCACGACCGGCGGCGGTCCATACTTCAAGTGGGGCTACCACGTCGTCAAGGGCGTGGATCTCGTCGTCCCGGTGGACGTCTACGTGCCCGGCTGCCCGCCGCGGCCGGAGAGCCTGCTCGAAGGCCTGATGCGGATCCAGGACAAGATCCTCGGCCAGCGGATCGCCAAGCAGAAGGGCGCCGCCGGCAAGGTGGCCGACGAACTGCCGGTCCCGCACCACTCCGGCTACGTCGCCCCAGCCGTCGCCTCCGACACGCTCGTCTACGACCATCAGAAGGTCCAGGCCTGACCCGTTCCTCCAACCCCCGATCCGCCATGCCCGCCCGCGACACGCTCGTCATCAAGAATCTCCACGTCTCGGTCGAAGGCCAGGAAATCCTCAAGGGGGTGAACCTCGAGATCGGCCGCGGCGAGGTGCATGCCCTGATGGGGCCCAACGGCTCGGGCAAGAGCACGCTCGGCTACGCGATCATGGGGCACCCCGGCTACGAGGTGACCGCCGGCTCGATCGAACTCGTCGCGGCCGACGGCGTCCGGCACGACCTGCTCGCCATGGAGCCCGACCAGCGGGCCCGGGCCGGCGTGTTTCTCGCCTTCCAGCGGCCGATGGCGATCCCCGGAGTGCGGCTGGCCGACTTTCTCCGCCACGCCGTCACCAACGTGCGGAACCCCGACCGCAAGGAAGGCCAGGACCTGCTCCCGATGAAGGAGTTTCGCGGCGAACTCAAGGCCAAGATGGGCGAGTTGTCGATGGATACCGACTTCGCCCGCCGCTACGTCAACGACGGTTTCTCCGGCGGCGAGATGAAGCGGGCCGAGATTCTCCAGCTCGCGATGCTGCGGCCAAAGTTCGCCATCCTCGACGAAACCGACAGCGGCCTCGACGCCGACGCGGTGCGGCTGGCGAGCCAGAGCATCGCCCGCATCGGCGGCGCCGACATGGGAATCCTGATCATCACGCACCACGAGCAGCTGCTCGAGCACAACACGCCCCTCAAGACGCACGTCATGCTCGGCGGCCGGATCGTGGAGTCGGGCGGGCCGGAGCTGGCCGTCGAACTGCACAAGCGGGGTTACGAGCGGATCCGGGCCGCCTATCCGGAGGCGGCCGCGGCCGAGCGGGAGATGGATGACCGCAAGACGGCGGCCCGCGAGCCGGTCACCGCCTGATCCAGCACACAGGAGATCGCACCAATGTCCACCGGCCTCGACGATTCCGCGACCCTCGCCCTCGGCGAAATCAACAAGTACGACTTCCGCACCGACGCCCCGGCGGTCTTCAAGGCCCGCAAGGGCCTCGACGCGACGATCGTCTCCCAGATCTCGGAGATGAAGCGCGAGCCGGCGTGGATGCGCGACTTCCGCCTCAAGTCGCTGGAGATCTTCGAGTCCAAGCCGATGCCGCACTGGGGCGGCCACGTGGGTGTCGACTTCCAGGACATCTTCTACTACCTCAAGCCGGCCGAGCAGCAGGGCAAGACCTGGGAAGAGGTGCCCGACGCGATCAAGCAGACCTTCGACCGCCTGGGGATCCCCGAGGCCGAGCGAAAGTTCCTCGCCGGCGTGAAGGCCCAGTTCGAGAGCGAGGTCGTCTACGGCTCGCTGCAGGAGGACCTGGCCAAGAAGGGCGTGATCTTCACCGACACCGACACCGCCGTCCGCGAGCACCCCGACCTGCTCCGCGAGTACTTCGGCACCATCATCCCGCCCACCGACAACAAGTTCGCCGCCCTCAACTCGGCCGTCTGGTCGGGTGGCTCGTTCATCTACGTGCCCAAGGGGGTGAAGATCGAGTTCCCGCTCCAGGCCTACTTCCGCATCAACGCCGAGAGCATGGGCCAGTTCGAGCGCACGCTGATCATCGTCGACGAGGGGGCCCAGGTGCACTACGTCGAGGGCTGCACGGCCCCGATGTACTCCACCGAAAGCCTGCACTCGGCGGTCGTGGAGATCGTCGTCAAGCGCGGCGGCCGGTGCCGCTACACCACGATCCAGAACTGGGCCAACAACATCTACAACCTCGTCACCAAGCGGGCCATGGCCTACGGCGACGCGATGATGGAGTGGATCGACGGCAACCTCGGCAGTCACCTGACGATGAAATACCCGGCCGTCTACATGATGGAGCCAGGGGCCCGCGGCGAGATCCTCTCGATCGCCTTCGCGTCGGCCGGCCAGCACCAGGACGCGGGCGCCAAGCTCGTGCACGCCGCCCCGCACACCAGCGGCCGGATCGTCTCCAAGAGCATCTCCAAGAACGGCGGCCGGGCCAGCTACCGCGGCCTGGTGAAGGTCGAGCCGGGCGCCCGGAAGAGCAAGTCGAGCGTCGTCTGCGACGCCCTGATCCTCGACGACAAGAGCCGCAGCGACACCTATCCCTACATCGAGATCGAGGAGCAGGACGTCTCCATCGGCCACGAGGCGAGCGTCTCGAAGATCGGCGAGGAGCAGCTCTTCTACCTGATGAGTCGCGGCCTCTCCGAGGCCGAGGCCAGCACCATGATCGTGGGCGGGTTCATCGAGCCGCTCGTCAAGGAACTGCCGATGGAATATGCCGTCGAGATGAACCGCCTCATCGAACTGCAGATGGAAGGTTCCGTGGGCTGAAGTCCCGCACCTTTCGCCACCCCGCCTTTCCCCGATGACCACCGCCACCGCTCCAGCCCCCGGCCTCACGTTCGACCGCACCGGCCTCGCCGCCCTGCTCGCGGCCCATTCCGCTCCGGAGTGGGTGACCGCTCGCAGGCGGGCGGCTCTCGAAGCGCTCGAAGCCCTCGGTCTGCCCGATCGCCGCAGCGAAAACTGGATGCGGACCGACCTGCGGATGTTCAAGCCGCAGGCCTGGGCGCTGCGGGCCGCGCCGGCCGCGGCCGCCTCCGTGCCCGAGGGCCTGCTGTCGGCGGCGATCGCCGCGGGCGAGACGACGGCGGATTTTTCCTTTGACGATGCCCCGCGAGCCGCGGCCGCAACACCGCTCGCGGGCCGCTTCGCATCACTCGACGGCCACGTGCTCCGCGACGAACTTGACCCCGCGCTCGCCGCCCGCGGCGTCGTCTTCGGTGCCGCCGACCGCGTCCTCGCCGCACACGCCGCGGCCCTGGCGCCGCACTGGTTTTCCGTGATCGACGCGCAGAGCGACTGGTTCGCCGCCCTGCACGCCGCCTTCCACCGGGCCAGCGCCGTCCTCTATGTGCCGGCCGGCGTCCGGGTGACCGAGCCGCTCCACGTGCTGTCCGCGATCAGCGCCGGCGGTGTCGACACCTCACACGTGCTCGTCGTGCTCGGCGACGGCGCCGAGGCCACGCTGCTCACGGAGACCGCCGGCGGCGGGCCGGCCGGATCGGCTGGCGGCTTCCACTGCGGCGGCACCGAGATCGTCGTCGGCCGCGGCGCGTTCCTGCGGATGGTGAACCTGCAAAACTGGAACACCGGCGTCTGGCATTTCGCGCGGCAGAAGGCCGTGGTGCACGAGAACGGCCGTCTCCAATGGACGCTCGGCGCCCTTGGCAGCCGGGTCTCTCAGGTGGCCCAGGACGTGGCCCTCGCCGGCCGCGGCGCCGACGCCCAGGTGAACGGCGTGATGTTCACCGAGGGCCGCCAGCACCTCGTCTACAACACGCTCCAGCACCACGAGGCCCCGGGCTGCAAGAGCGACCTGCTCTACAAGGGGGCGCTGCAGGACCGCAGCCGGCTCGTGTGGCGCGGCATGATCAAGGTCGACAAGGCCGCCCAGAAGACCGACGGTTACCAGCGGAACGACAACCTCATGCTCTCGACCGAGGCCCGGGCCGACTCGATCCCGGGCCTGGAGATCGAGGCCGACGACGTCCGCTGCACGCACGGCGCGACCAGCGGCCGGGTGGACGCCGAGCAGGTGTTCTACGCCCAGGCCCGCGGGCTGACGGCCGACGAGGCGGCGCGGCTGGTGGTGGCCGGCTTCTTCCAGCAGGTCTTCGACCGGATCACGATCCCGCCGGTGCGCGAGGCGCTCGCCCGGGCGGTCACGAGCCGCATCCGGCGGATTGCGTAGCTGTCCGTGGAAAAAGCCCGCCATGACCTTTTTCCACTCCGTCGACCGCGGAACGCCGCGGCTTTCCCGGGTCGACGGCCGCCGCATCCTACGGCGGCACAATCTCTTGCCGCGGATGGGGCGGAGAAAACTGACCGAAAACTCGTGAGGCTATTGCGATGCACGAATTTCAGCGGGTGATCGACGTCGGCGAGGTGCCCGATCCGGGCAAGACGCTCGTCGAGGTGGAGGGGGAGATGGTGGCGGTGTTTCACGTCGGCGGGCAGTTCTACGCGCTCGACGACGTCTGCACGCACGACGGCGGTCCGCTGGCCGACGGCGAACTGCGCGACCACAAGATCGCCTGCCCGCGGCACGGCGCGAAGTTCGACATCCGCACCGGCGCCGCCCTCACCATGCCGGCCGTCAGGCCCACGCGATCCCACGAGGTGAAGGTGGAGGCCGGAGGCGTCTGGGTGCGGCTCCGGGATGCCGCGGCCGCGACCGGCCCGGCGGCCCATGCAGCGCCGGCCGCCACGACCGGCACCAGTGCGGCGGCGGCCGGCCCTGCTCCCACCCCCGCGGCCGGTGCGACCGCGCCGGCAGCCTCCGGCGCGGTCGAGGGCAGCCTCGCGTCGCTGCCGCTCTCGGAGGACCTGGTCCGCGAGATGCTCAAGGAGGTCAAGGACCCCGAACTGTTCGTAAACGTGGTCGATCTCGGCCTGATCTATGGTGTGACGCTCGCCGACGCCGCCGATGCCACGGGCAAGAAGCACGTGGCGATCGACATGACGATGACGAGCCCGGCCTGCCCGGCCGGGCCGCAACTGATCGGCGACACGAAGCGGGTCGTCGGGACGCGGCCGGACGTGTCGGCCGTGGAGGTGCGAATCGTGATGGATCCGCCCTGGACGCCCGACCGGATGACGGAAGCGGCCCGGGATCAGCTCGGGATTTTCTGACTGGAGCGCCTGCCGGGGGAGGCGCGTGCCGTCGTGCGGCATGGATAGCGGGGTGGTTTTCGTGCCCGGTGTCCCCGGGCTCCCGCCCGGGGCTTCTTGTGTCACGCCCGCCACGACCCCCAAAAAGCCCCCGGCGGAAGCCGGGGGACTCCGGGTCGCACACCTTCCCGCATGCCATGCAGTACCGGGCTGGCACCGGGAATCACGCAGCCGACATCAGGGTGACGTGAGTCGGCCGTAGAGCTGCGCGTGGGCGTCGGCCATGGAGGCGGCGGCATGGCGGCGGCGGGCGAGCGCATGACCGTGTCCGCCGAGAGCGGCCGCACGGACGGGGTCGGTGAGGAGTGCGCCGATCGCGCGGGCCAGGTCGGCGGGATCACCGGGGCGATGGAGCAGGCCGGCGGCTTGGGCGCCGTCTTCGAGCAGTTCCGGAAACGTGCCGTGATCCGGAGCCACAATCGGCACGCCCGCCGCCATCGCCTCGATCGTGGGCAAGCCCTTGGCCTCGGGATGCACCGTCGGCATCGCGAACACGTCGATCGAGCCGAGCAGCGCGAGCTTGCCGGCACGGTCCACCTGTCCGAGCCAGCGGTAGCGGTCTCCCACTCCCAGGCTCGTCGCCAGCCCCTCGCACTCCGCGATGTAGCCCCGCTCGGTGCCCACGGTCGCGCCCGCGGCCACGACCTCCACGTCGTGGCGGTCGGCGAGCATCGGCAGCGCCCGCACGAGCACGTCGAGCCCCTTTTCGGCACAGGCTCGGGCGAGATAGCCCACCACGAGCCGGCCGCCCCGCGCGTCTCGGCGGGCGACGAGATCGGGCGGCAGCGCAGGAAAGGAAGCCAGATCGACGCCGTGCGGGATCACGTCGAGCCGCTCCGCCTTCAGGCCGATCCGCTCGGCCATGAATCCGGCATAGAAGCGGTTCAA
>Ga0315903_10008216_pt1 | contig 12884 bp, 4 predicted proteins | sample LakEriMetagenome_7_FD_203524 | JGI IMG/M metagenome (GOLD analysis project Ga0315903, IMG submission 203524) | Freshwater fungal communities from buoy surface, Lake Erie, Ohio, United States - Buoy 2 MA119 | ecosystem: Environmental > Aquatic > Freshwater > Lake | place: USA: Lake Erie, Ohio...
CCATTAAAGTCATTTAACTCTTCTTTAAAATCAAAGGATGAGGTTATAGACCCTGAGGTTTTCTGTAATCTAGAAGTAGACCAACAATATTATACGGCATCCGTAAATGGTAACATAACCGGAGGTGGTTTTGACTTAGGTCTTTATGATTGGGTTTTTTATGATGCATATGGTCAGAATGTTTTAGATGACGGTTGGTATAAGACATATAATCTTACAGGAACAAATGATACCATAGAGGTACAGAATGGTGTAATAGTAACAATAACACAAACTTGTTAACAATGGGAGAAAAAGAATCAACAACTGAGGAACCTGAAGTAGATTTAAATACAGGGTACACGTTAACTTATAGCGAATCGGCTGAAGGGTGGGTATCGTTTTATTCATACCATCCTGATTGGATGATAGGAATGAATAATTACTTATATACATTTAAGGGAGGTAATCTATATAGGCACAATGTTAATCCATTGAGAAATACATTTTATGAGCAATGGTGGACATCTTATGGAGATTCTAAACTTTCATTTACAAATACTTCACTTACTAGTGTGTTTAATGATTTACCTTTGGAAAATAAATTATTCAAAACAATAACACTACAAGGTGATTCTATTTGGGATGTTAACCTGATATCAGATTTACAAGACTCAGGATTCATACAATATAATTGGTTTGAGAAAAAGGAGTCGGCTTACTTTGCATTTGTTAGAAACTCAGGGACAGTTCCTGCAGCTACTTCTGAGTACGCACTTAGGAGCTTGAACGGAATAGGTCAAAGTTTAAATACTACTGTGGTCGTAGGTACAACAACAATAGACTTCTCTATATCTCCATTGGTTTCGATAGACACCATACTTAGTGTAGGTGATTATATTTACTTCTGTACACCACCTGTATATACCTCAGTTTTTTTCGGTGGTGTTGTTACTAACATTATAAGAAATTATCCTGCGGGTATAAATAGAATTATAATAGACACAACGGATCCTACTGTTACGCCTATTACTATATCAAATCCATACATATTGTATATTAAGAATTCAGTAGCTGAATCTCATGGTATATTAGGTCATTATTCTGTTTTCAGCATGAGTAATAGCTCAATAGACAAGATAGAATTATTTGCTACTGAGTCTGAGGTTATGAAAAGTTTCCCTTAAATTTTATATCTTTGCGGTAATATGGATTTAAGCATAAGGTCACTTAATGATACTGACTATCAAGACATACTTGTCGGTTGGTGGAATGATTGGGGGATGAGTCCTGTGCCTAAAGATTTTTTACCTGAAGATGGTAAGGGTGGTATAATGGTTATGGATGGGGAGACTCCTGTTTGCGCAGGGTTCATGTATGCCACAAACTCCAAGGTTGCTTGGGTTGATTGGATAATATCTAGTAAGACATATAGAAAAAAACCACAAAGAAACAATGCTGTTAGACTTTTAATATCAAGCCTAACAAGTATAGCGTCTAAGTCGGGATACATATATTCTTATGCTTTAATAAAAAACAGTAGCAGTCTTACAAAAACTTATGTAGATTTGGGGTATAATAAATCATGTGTTTACACAAACGAATTAATTAAAAAGTTATGGGAGTAGAAACAGCAATGCTAATTGGATCGGCAGCGGCATCAGGTGTCACAGCTGTTGGATCATTTACTCAGGCAGCCAAACAAAAGAAGCTAGCCAATCAGGCAGCACAAGATGCAGAGAAAGCTATAGCTGATGCTAGGGCAAAACTTGATGTTAATTATTATGAGCAGTTAGCTGTACCAAGAGAGGCTTATGAGCTAGAGAGAGAAGCTCTTTTATCTTCGGGTGCACAAGCTATTCAAGCGGGAGTTGAGAGTGAAAGAGGTGCTGCTGCTACAGCAGGTAGAATTCAGATGGCTCAGTCTGATGCTCAGGCAGGACAGAGGACAGCTATGGCAAAGGAGTTGGCTGACTTAGCAAAACTTACAGCTACAGAAGAAAGTAGACTAAGGGATTTAAAAACAGACTTAGATATATCAGAGGCAAAGGCTGAGAGATTAAGAGAGAGGGATGCGAACAGGGCTAGAGCTGCAGCCATACAACAAGGGTTTGCCGGAGTTACGGGTATGCTACAAACAGCAGCTCCACTTATACCATTGTATCTTAAACAAAGTCAAGCGGAAACCCCTGAAGATATGCAATCAATGAGAATTCAAAGTGTTGGAACAGAACCAATGCAAAGCGATTTATATAGATCAGACATGGGCAACATGTCTGAATCTGATATGCAGGATATGTTATCTAAAATGACTCCTGAACAGAAAGCTGAATTTTTTAAAAAGTTTGGAGATATATTTCAGAATCCTTTTGCAATAAAATAATAAAAAATGGCTGCATCATATTTAGAGCAACAAGGTGCGTTTTACGCAGAGAAACAACCCACAGATTATATTGATTGGTCCAAGATAGGTAAGGACCTTTCTTTAACCCTTAATGCTGAAGCAAAGAGAAGGGAAGAATTAAAAGCTAAACTTGACGAAGAGAATCGTTTAGCTGTAAATAAATTACAAGAGGCTCCACAAGGAGAACACAAGGGTGCCAATCAATGGACATTAGAGTTTGCAAACAATGGGTCTCAGTATTTATTGAATCTAAATAAACTACTTAAGTCGGGACAGATGAGTGTAAAGGATTACACTATTGCTGTTCAGAACATGAAGGATGGGACTAATGATACATTCAACTTAATGAAAGAGTATCAGGAAACATTCTCTGAGAAAATGGATAGATATAAGAAGGGTGAATCTCAAGACTTAGAACTTTGGCTTAACTCACAGGCAGAAGGATATGCCAACTTTAATAAGTCTCAGGTCTATATTGATCCATCAACAGGAAGGGTTAATATTGCAATGAAAGAAAAAAAGATTATTGATGGCAAGGAGGTATATGTTATGACATCTAATCCAAATCAGATATCAACAGTTAATTCATTGAGAAACCAATTGAAAGGTAAGTACGATAAGTTTGATTCTGATGGAGCAACCAACTCATATGTTGATGCATTAGGCAAAGAGATTACAGCCTTAAGAACAGCGGGAGGTCCATCAAGGTCAGGGCAAATAATGTCAATAGAGGATATAACTAGTAGAGAATATTATGAAGGGGCTGATCCTAAAACTAGGACAATGATATATAACTTTAAGGAAGCAGAAACAAATGCTATTAATGCTATGCTTGAGAATCCATTAAATAGATCTTCTATTCTTACAAATAATATAAAGTTTTCTAAAGATGGCAATCAATACTCATACACATATGACATTGAGGAAGCAAAGAAAAACAAAAACTTAATTTTACTTAGATTGGATGAGAAGTCCGGTCAGCCTATACCTGACTTTGAGAACTCCCCTCATGGTAAAGAGCAAATGGAATTATCAACAGAATGGCTTAGAACTCAAGCTAGAAGCAAGTACGATAGAAAGTCAGATATTGAGACTTATAACGAATCTAGACCTGAGCCTATTCAAAAGTGGCAGTATGATGCAGGTCAAGAAAAAAAGGATGAGGCTAACACAGCAATGATGTTGGGTAGACTTTGGGGAGCTAAGAATGATGCTGAACTTAAAACAGCAACTGACTACTTTAGTGGATTTGACCCATCAATAAAAAAAGTTACTAGGGGAAAAAACGGATTAACTATAACAAGATTAGATGCAACAGGTAATTTAGAAACAAGAAATATATCATTCTATCAGGACGGAAAACTTAAGTCTCAAGAAGACTTTATAAGGTCAGCAGGTCCTCAGTTTAATTTAAGAGATGTTAATACGGCATTAAAAAAAGGAGGCTTCATTAAGGGTGCTACATTTAATACTAAAGAAGAAGATATTGTTTCACAAGTTGAAATACAAAATCAACCAAAGAGAAGCGATTATTCAGATCAAATTAATAAATTTGTAGAGGAAAGTGTAAACATCGTAGAGGATGATCCTGCTGCAACTATTAAACTATTAAAAAGTAAATTGGGAAATAAGTTTACAATAGGTGGAGGAAGTAGAGGTTTTGGAACAGACTATATAACGATAGGAAAAGAAACATTTAATATAGATAACGAGGGAGATGTTGGAAGAATGAAGCAATATATTAAAGATAACATGGATAAGTCTACTAATCCATATGAATCAGGAGGAGGAGGGAAAGCTCCCGGTGATAATATTTTTGGTAAATAAAAAATTAAATAAAGATGAACGATAAAATTAAACAACTATATGATTTATATGTTAGCAAGGGATTGATTAATTCAGTTGATTTTGAAACATTTAAAAATGCATCTGAAAGTCAGATAAATCAATTATATAGTTTAGGTAAGGATAACGGTTTATTTAATACTACAGATATTAACACGTTTAGTTCTGCTTGGTCAGGTACTGTTCAGCCAACTCAACCAACTGAACCCGTAAAAAAAAAAGAAGTTACTCCTATGGTATCATCTTCGGGAGCTACTTCTTTGGATTCACAAGAAGAGCCGACTAGGATCACAGACTATCTTCAGCAGAAAGAAACTCAAACAAAAATCAATGCTCCTTATCAGATAGGTAAAGAGCCTATACAAAAAGAACAGGAAGAACAAGCATTCCTTAAACCTAGAGGTGGAGAGTTTGCCAACTTAAGAGTTCCAACAGAAGAGGAGTTAGCTCAAGAAGAAAAGAAAACCATTAAAGAGGGAGCTGTAACCACAACAATGGTATCAGGTAAAAAAACTATCACACCTACTGTTCAGTATAAAGGATCTCCTGAGTTATCAGAAAGAGAAAAACTAATAAAGACTGAGAGAGGAGAACAATACGAAGCATCTAAAAGAGAAAAGGAACAAAGAATAAAGAATTATAATCTATATGATCCTGAGGGTAGAGTGTCTCCACTTGGTAACAGGACCATAGGATCTCAAGATGAAAAAAATATAAAGAGAGAAACTGAATTAAAAAAGATATCTAACTCTTTTGATAACTTTAAAGAAATAAGCACAGGTAAAGAACTTGATAGAGATGCGGAAGCTAAAAACTTTTATTTATATTATCTTCAAATAAATAATCCTGATGAATATAAATATCAAACTGAAAGATTAGAATATAATAAAAACAATCCACTTGAAAAACAAAGAGCTGAAGTTGAATTAATAAACAAGGGTCTTCTGTTAAAGCAAAAAGCATTATCAGCTAAAAGCGAAGAGCTTGAGAACCTAGTATCAGATCAGTTCTTTGGATATAAATTAGATGTAGAAAAATTCAAAGAAGTAAATGATGAGATGAACTCATTGAAGCCAAAGATTGATTTGATAAATAATGAACTATCAAAGTATCCAAGGGATGAGAATGGAAATATAATAACAGATAATACTAACAGGAAAAATGTTGAAAGACTTCAATCATTATATAATGATGGTATAAATAAATATGAAAATTTAAATAACAAAAAGGATGAACTTTTAAATTCAGGACTAGGAAATGTAATTGGAAAAGCACAAGAGATTCAAGATGAAGAAGTAAAGAATTATGAGTATGCAAAGAATCTAACAAACATAATTAAAGAATCTGATAAGTATCCTGAATTAAAAGAGAAGTTAGTAAATGATGCGTTAAAAGAGGAAACAGAATCAAAGTTATGGGGTTATGTTCCTGAATGGGCAAAATGGAATATTGATACATATAATGGTATAAAGAGAGCGGGGACAGGATTATTAAAAGGATTAGCATTCCTACCAAAAGTGTTTGGTGAAAAGGCAGGATACGGATGGACAGATAAACTATCAGAATTTTCTGATGAGGCAATCACACAATTTGAAAAACAATATGCACCTGTATCGCCAAACTCTAAGAAAAATATTTTTGATTATGAGAAGGATGAAAATGGTAAGCCAATTCTAGACAAGAATGGTGATAAGATAGAGGTAACAAATTGGTCAGCACTACCATATCAGATAGGAAACGGAGCAGGAAACTTAGCTTTGTTTGCACTATCAGGTGGTGTTGGGGCAGGAGTTAAAGGAGCTTCTACATTGGGTAAACTTGGTGCTACAGCAAACGCTCTTTCAAAAACAGGGACATTTGCTATGGGGTATACGTTAGCTGCAAAAGGCAATTATGATGAGGCTAAGGCTAATGGTATGGATGAATCAGATGCAATAACATACTCTAAGTATAAGTCAATTGTTGATGGTGGTATAGAACTTATATTCCCTGAACAAAAACTTTTAACTCCTGCAATAAATAAATCAACAGCAAAGACTGCAGCAAAGTACATATCACAAGGTGTACCAATGAAGGACGCTGTTATGATGTCAACAAAAGAAATGCTTAAAAATGTAGCAGGAGAAAACGCTGAAGAACTTAGTGCATTAGTTGCTGACTACGCATCAAAGGCAATAGCTGAAAAAGCTACGGGAACAGACTTTAATATTGATGACAATCTAATGAATGACATCAAGAACACTGTACTTGTTACTAGTATCATTACAGCTCCATTTGGTATTTCAGGTGCAATGGGTGCTAAGAATCAAATAGAAAATCAATCTATTTTCTTGGCTGCAAACAAACCAAATGATGTATTAAAAAGTATAACAAACCTTTTAGATTCAAAGGTTATAGACGAGGACCAAGCCCGTGTTGCTACAGATAGAATTAGAATAGCATCACAAGAATTAAAGTCAATACCTCAAGATTATTCTGATGATAAGAAAGCTAGTATACTTAGTGGATTGGTTGATAAGAGAATGCTTGAGAATCAGAAGAAGAACATTGATCCTATATTCCACGAAGGTATTAATAATCAGATAAAAGAAAAGGAAGAGCAATTAAAAAAAGAAATAAATAGACCTGATAATGGTTTAACATTAGAAGAGAATGATCAACTAAATACATTAACCAAGAAACAAGAGGAAGGTACAATAACAGAACAAGAAAAAAAATCACTAGATTATCTAACTAACTTTACAAAAGAATATGCCGTTCAAAAGCAAACAACAGGTCAAGTACCTGTTCAGCCAACAACCGGAGTTGGCAAAGAAATGGAGGGAGGAGAACCCCAACCAAAACCTGAAGTCATTACCACAGAAACTATCCAAGAGCAAATCACTCCTGAGATCCCGCAAGAAGTCTTAGATGAAGCCACAAGGTTTGAGCGTGAACTTGGAGGACCTGAGGTTATTGCCGAAGAAAAGCAAGTATCTATTCCTGAACAACAAAAAGAAATAGGTGATATAGATTCTAAGAAAGATGAATTGGAAAGAAAATATGGTAAAAGATTTAGGAATGAAGAAACATATCATTTAATACAAGGGGCAGATGGTAAATATTATATAAAACATGAAGACAGAGGAAGAGAAATAAAAGTTTATAATTTTCAAACTGAAGAACAAGCAAAGAAGTTTGCTGAAAAAGAAGGAATAGAATTATTGACCGTGGCTAAACAAGGAGTAGGGTTTACTGCTGAAAATAAAATTAAATATGATGCAGAACTAGCTGCATTAGAAAGCAAACAAAAGGCTGCACCAAGATTTATGTTGGCTGAAGAGACAGAAGGTCAGCCATTAGCAAATACAGAAGAGATTGAGAAAGAAATGAACAGTATGCCTGAGGCAGAGATTAATTTTACTGAGCCATCTGTTTCTCAAAAAGGATTAAAGGTAAACCCTGTTGAGGAATCAAACTCTACAGTTAAGATACCAAAAGAAGAAGCGGATAAATTACTTAAGCCAATACAAGAATTTAATGGTGTACCTGTAATAATGGGTATGTCTGATATGTTGGCTGCAGGAAAAATAAAAGACTCTGCAGGTAACGATATGGATGTGGAAGGTGGATTATTATTTAATGTATTAGGTAAAAATAAAAATGCGGCTTGGGCAGGTGTTACAAAAGATGGGGCTCAAGCTCAGTACGATAATGCTGTAAAATTATACGAAGCTAATAAAGAATTATTTGATAGACTTTGGGCTGAAGGGAAACTACCTAATGGTCATGTACCAATGGCTATTATGCGTATGTCTGATACCGCTGTCAATTCTAATGAAGCTGTATTCAGATGGGTTCTTCCAACTATAGAAAGTTTACCTAAAGAGAATAGAGTAAAAGCCATGGATGCTTTCGTAGCTTCTATGAATGAGAAACTCAACACTAAGGCAGATGCAGAAAAAGCTAAGAAGATTCTTGATTTTATTAAAGAAAAAAATATAAAGTCTCTTGATCAATTCTTTAAAGAAATAATATCTGATGCAAATAAAAGAGCTAAAGGTTCTCAAGATGCTAAACTAAATCTAGACCATAGGTCTTTAATATACGATTCTATATTTGCACCTAGTGGTATAAAGACAGCAAGTAAGCCTACAATAAAAGCGTTATTAAGCGGAACTGATAATTCTAAAAACAAAATATTTACTTCAGATTTTATATACAAATCTATAGGTGAACCATCAATGCTTAAATCAAAGCAAGGAGAAGTTGTTGCTATAGTTGGTATAGATGTTAAGAATGGAGGAGTAGTAAATGTAGAACATGGTAACTATGGTTTTGGACCAAAGGGTAAAATGATTGCCCTCATAGAAAATCCAATGCATGGTACAGATGTGTTCCCTGAATTTAAAGCCAAGGCTGCAAGAGTATTTAAAGAGACTAAAGCAGGTAAGCTACCAACTGAAGAGGCTGTTGCACAACAAACAGGTGGTGCATTTTTTACAGACAAAGCATTCAGAGGAACAAAGGTTTCTGCCGGAGTTATATCAGATATTAATTTATTAATAGGTAAACTTAGATTTGCTTTCCCAACAGTTAGTGTTTCAACAAGTAAAGAAGAGTTTGATAATGTAATAAAAAGTCCTGATGTAAGGACAAGAGTATCTGAAGGTAAAATTATTTATGGTCTTACTAAGGATGGAAAGATATATTTAAATCCTGAGATTGCCGCACTTCAAACACCAATACATGAATTTGGACATATATGGATAGACTTCTTAAGATCAAAAGCATCCGGAGATAAAGGAACACAATTATTAAATAAAGGATTAAAATTAGTTAGAGGAACTGAGGCACATAAGAAAGCTGTAGAAATGTATGGTGATACTGAGTTAGCTTTAGAGGAAGCACTCGTTGAACTAATGGCAAATAAAGGTGCGTCAATTATTGATGCTGCAAAAAAATCTAAATTTAAATCTTGGCTTAATGCTGTATTCAAATACATAAAAGAAAAGTTCACAAGGTTTAAAGACTTTAATGAAAAGAAAATAGCTAAGATGAAGTTGGATGACTTCATAAATATTGGACTAGCAGATTTATTTTCAGGTGAAGAGGTCTCAGCAAAGTTTGCACCTGAGACTACTGAGACTGCAATGAAGGCTAGATTATCTGCTTCAAAAGATTTAAACGATATAATTAAAAAGGGTAGAGCGTCAGGTTATTCTGATGCTGCAATTAAAATTGTACTTAAGAAAAAGGGATTCACAGACGCTGAGGTAAATGCAGCAATGGAAACTGAGAAGGGTGCAGCTAAGAAGGTTACAGTATCTGAAGAGATGTTGCCGGGATTTGACAGAATGATGGAGCAGGTTGAAGGTATAGTAACCAAGTCAAAGGAGCGTGGTGTATCTGAAGAGAAGATAGCTGACAATGTGATGAAGTATGTCATGGGTTCAAAGGCATACGAGAACGCAACAGATGTACAGCGTGAGAAGATTATCAGTGATATTGAAAAGAAGTTTGGTATAAAGCAAAAGCCATCGCCTAAAACAGAGAAGATACTTGGTATAAAGGAACCGGATAAGACAACTATATCTCTAGAAGATCAAATAAAATTAGAGGCAAGAGCAGCTAAAGAAGGAGCTAAATCTGTTACCGAAGCGGTAAAAGTTATAACAAAATATTTTAACGAAATAAAGAACAGAGGTAATTTAACAAGGGCTGATATAATCAGTATACTTAACAAGATACAAACAGTTAAAGATCAAAAGACTTTAGATGCTGCGGCTGAATATATATATCAAAAAATTAAAAATGCAACTACTGACATAATAGAGGTTAGTGAATCTAAAGCTAGAAATGCTCAAATAAAATCAGCAATAAGAGGAGCTAAAGATGCTTTATCTGCTTGGAGGAAAGCTAGTGCCGTTGTATCTAAGATGGTGAAGGACATGAGAAAGTCCGGAAAGATAACAACTACTCAAGCAGCAAATGTGCTTAGGAAATTCTCAAGTGTTAATGTATTAAGTAGTGAATCGATAGGAAGATATATTGATTACATGGGTAAGGTATTTGCTGATGCTGAATATGCAAACAAATTATCTGTAGCATTAGAGTCTAGAAAAGCTATATCAAAACTTTCAAAGAATAAAGATAAGGATGCAAACCTAAGAGCACTAGGAGAAAAGTTTAAACAAATAGATCCGGCAATGGTTGATGATATTGATGCTTATAACGAAATGGCATCAATAATAAAAGAATCAATAAAGGGTTCAACTTACAGAGGTGGTGTAGTTATGCCCGCTCAGATGGTTAATGTGAATGAAGCTATGGATTATACTGAGAAAATAATGAAGGCTCAGGATAAGAAGATGGCTGAATTAAAGGCTGCCGAGATACAGGAATTGATGGGTGTAGATGTATCAGATTTAAGCTATGAACAAATGCTTAAACTATTAGAAAGCAAGGAACCAATTACAAAATATAATGAAGGAATAATAAGAGACACCATCAATAGAATGTTTGATGTCTACTCAGCAATGATAGATAGTATGATTGAGACGGGTATCGACCCAATGACAGGTGATGATATTGATTTAAAAGTATCTCAAAAGCAATTGATTAAGAAGTTCATGGAGATGGACCTTAATAAACTAACACCAAAAGAATCGTTGCAAGCAGTTGATGCCTTAAATAATTTTATGGTTAACAAGTCAACTGCTAAGATGGAGACTGTTGTGCGTGAATATACAGGAGACACCAACGCAAAAAGATTAGCTGATAAAGGAATAAAGTCAAAGCCATTACAAATGTATTGGATAAAGTCAGTAGGTAGATTCTTTGGTGAGCAATTTGCATCTTTGCCATCTCTTATTGAAAGAATGTTTAAAGGTGTTATGGCGGGTTCTAAAATAGAAAATGCATCAGGACTTACAGATATAAAGAATGGAAAAGCTGACGCTGAAACAAAGTCAAATAAAATTGTTGAAGAGTATGTAGATAAGTTCTATAAACAGAAAGCTAATGGAGAGGCGTTCAACACAGAAGCAAATGTTGTTGAGCGTGGTATGACTGCATTTATGTCTAGGTCTTTAACGGGTACAGAAGAACAGATTCAACAAGATTTCAATAGGAGAAAAAAACTTATAGAAGAATCTATAAATGCATTATCTAAAGGTTCTGAAAAAGAAAGGCAGAAAGCAGAGTTATATAAGGCAGCATATGAAAAGATATTAAAGGATGCAAATAGTGTAGCTGAATTAAGAAAGAATGTAGACAAGAAAAATTTAGAAGCTGTGGACTTTTGGGTTGATAAATGGAGTTCTATTTATGATCAGTTATCTGATGTGTCTCAAAATGTATACAATAAAATATTAGATAAGGATTCTGATTATACTCCTGATAGATTTACAAGACTTGAAACGGCTCAGGAAAAAATTGATTTAGATTCAGACCAATCTATATTCCACGGTAATACAAATACTCTTTACAAGAAAGAAACAGGTGTGTTAATGAAGGCAGAAAGACCTGAGTCCTTACCTAAGGACGACAAAGGAAAGAAGCCTATGATGTATATTGATTTATCATTTGATAAAAACAATGCTAATTCTATGTATGACGCATTGGTTGATATAAATACAGCCGGACCTATAAGACAAGTTCAAGCGTTCTTAAATTCTGAAGGGTTTGATCAGATGGTTCCTGAGGTTAAAGATGCTAAACTTTTAAAGGATAGGATTCAGTTATATGTAAGGAACATAAGAAATAAGAATGTGTTTGATAATGATGAGATGTCTGCAATGGTAAGGAAACTAAATACCATATCAGCTATTGGTGTTGGTCAGGCGTTAGGCGGAATACTTCAGCCATTGAAACAAACTATACCTGTTGCAATGAATACGTTGGTTAACGCAAAAGGATTAGATATAGGATCTATATTTAGTTCTGCAAAGATGAACTTCATTGACAACTCAGGATACGCCATAGCTAACCGTGGTATTGAATCACAGACTCAATTAAAGTCTATCAATAAACTTATGGACTTAGCTGCTGAATCAAAGGGAATAAAGGTTTTAAAATACATTGAACAAGCAAATAAAATTTGGCTAGACATATTCCTAGTTAAGCCTGATTCTTTTGTAGCTAGAGCTTCATGGATGTCATACTATGAACAGTCACTTAAAAAGCAAGGTATTGATCCAAGTGGAATAGACTACAATACTCATAAGATAAACAAGGAGGCTGCTGACTATGCTCAGACAATGGTTGATAGACAACAGAATATATCTGATGCAGACCTTCAAGGTAAGATGTTTGCTAGTAAAACTCCACTATCTCAAATATTTGTAAAGACACTTTTACCATTTGCAAACTTTAGAATGAATCAATTTATGAGGTTAACAAATGATATAACTACACTTACAAGTATGACTTCATCAAAAGAAGATAGGGCTATTGCTGCATGGTCATTAGGTGGGTACAGTGTTGAGGTTGCTACATTCACAATGATATCTACTGCAGCAACAATGTTGCTTTATGAACTAAGTAAGGGTATTATGGGAGAAGATGAGGATGAAGAAGAGGAAGAAAGAAGAATTAGTAATATGATAAAGGGTCAGATGACGGGAAGAGTTACTGATATACTTTCACCAATACCATTCTTAGATAAGCCAATAGC
>Ga0315903_10008217_pt1 | contig 12881 bp, 14 predicted proteins | sample LakEriMetagenome_7_FD_203524 | JGI IMG/M metagenome (GOLD analysis project Ga0315903, IMG submission 203524) | Freshwater fungal communities from buoy surface, Lake Erie, Ohio, United States - Buoy 2 MA119 | ecosystem: Environmental > Aquatic > Freshwater > Lake | place: USA: Lake Erie, Ohio...
AAAGTTGCGGTGTATCCATCAAACCTCTTGTATAAATCAGAAATTGTCCTTAGAAATAGGAGTCAGGAGAGAGAAAATTAATTAACTTTTGTCTTTTACTTGATTTAACTGAAGGCTGAGGGTCTGTGGCTTAAATATTTTTGTTTAGACCAAATTGGCTGGCAGTATAAGCCTAGACAGCTATTATCAACTTTTTCAGCAGACCCTACCTATGAATCAAAGAAGATTAGTTAAGATTCTGACGTAACTCTGGAACCCGTTGCCATAATTCTTGGGTTAAACGGGGTAATTCGTCCCGCATCTGACAATACCAATCCCTTCGCTGGCGATAATGTTGAGCCAGTAGACGATTTTGCTTGACCCATTGATAGGCATTGTTAGCCAGTTGTTGCCGAAAAGAAGGATTTTCAATTAATTGTCGTAATTGTGCAGAAAATTCAGTTAAAGAATTATAAATTAAACCCGTTTCACCGGATTGAATAGACGCTTCATACACCGTAGGACTAGCTAAAACGGTCACGCCATGACCCGCACATTCAATAAACTTTAAATCAGATTTCATACTATTAAAGGCTGTCGGATTGAGGGGCAACAAGGCAATATCACAGGTTCTTAATAGAGCTTGATAGCGCTCATAATCACAAAAGGGTTCAAAAACTTTATTGGTAATGGCTAATGCCTCAAAAAATTCTTGATCATGAATCACCTGGGCAGAGATTTGCTCTCCGTAGTCAGCTAAGACTTGATTGAGGGTGGGTAAAATAGCTTGCCAGTCTGCTTGACGATTTAAGGCTCCAAAAAAGAGCTTAACGGTATTATTTTGGGGATATTCCCGTTGGGGGGGAAGATAGGCCAATTGATTGGGAAAAACAGCCACATTGGGATTAATGGTACGAAAAAATGCTGCTAACGGCTCTGTGGTGGTTTGAATACCATGACAAGCGCGATAGGTTAAAAATTGATTTTGTTCATGTTCTGGCCAACGATGGGGATCATCATCCATTTCGGCAATAATTAAATAATCTTTGGCCAAAAGGGCTTGAATTTTGGGAAGTTCATCCAGTTGTAAAGCTCCCCGTTGCCAAATAAAGATTTTTCCCTCCTCCGGCCGGGCAATGCCTAAATCCGCCGATTTAACACTGGAAACGGTTCTTACACCAGGAATGGTGACACTGAATTGATCCGGTTCTAGGACCCGGACGCGATCGCAGGCAAGGGGAGCCATAATCATCGTTTGAATCAGTAAAGGGCGAGGTGGTTGGGTAGATTTTAAGGCTCTGACTACATATTGAACGGCTCCTGTTTGAATTGCAAATTGTTCGGCATTAATGCCCAGGGATTGAAGGGTGGGAGCCAATAGTTTTTGAGCAGTTTGAAAATTCTCATTTTTCTGTCCTCGTGTCTGAATCTCATAAATTTGTAATCCTGCTTCAGCAAACCATTTTTTAATACTCAATAACGTAAAAAAACGCAAATGAGTGCGGTCTAATAACCCTTCATCTTCATATTCCCAGACTCCTCTTAACAGATTAATTAGAATACTCCAATGTTGAATATTGGGAATACAGGCTAGGACTTGGCCGGCGGGTTGAAGCCAAGTAATTTGCTGATTTAATACTCCCCAGGGGTCTTGTAAATGTTCTAAAACGTCACCATAAATCAAACAATCTACGCTATTGGGCAGAATGATAGTCCCTAAATCCAATGCTTCGATATTGCCCACAATGACTTGATCCAACCGAGTTTTCGCAATTTCGGCCGCTTGGGCATTCAGTTCGATGCCAATATAATTAGCATTTGGATTAATTTTCTTATAATACTGCCCCAACGCGCCCGTGCCACAACCCACTTCCACAATCACTGAGGCATCCGGCGGTAATAAGCGCAATAGGTCAGGATTCACCCGGTCATAGTAGTCCAGATTGGTAAGGGAAGTGATCGACATTTTTCTCTTCAACTCAGTTTATCAAAACAACAAAACAGGGACTCAATTTTGTTAAGTCCCCAGATAGTATAGCAGTTAAAGATTCAGGAATCATTATCCGTAAATTCTCAAAAAGTGCTGGTAGGAAAGCCATAGCCCAGCCACTGGGCTGCCAAGCAGCCTAAGAGGATGTTTGAAAAGTCAAGAGACCACTAGGGGTAGTGTAGAGTCGCCCAATATCCATTGGGTCGCTGCCTCGGTTCCCCCATGGGAACTGTCTGACTTGGGCCGAGACAAAGTGGGAAGCCAGACTTTCGATCAGTTTAACCAGAGTGGAATCAGTCACCACGGCAACCTTACTGACGTACTTGTGATGGTCGCGTATGAGCCAGAAATGAGTGACCAAGTACCCAAAACTCTCCCAACCGGTGAACTTAGGGACTTCGATGATTAGGCCAGCAAGGTCACCAGTGACTTCAATGTGGGGGTCCACTGCCTCCGCAATCTTGATAAAATCGAACGCCGCAAGTGCAGATGTAGGTGGCATATAGAGAATGCTATGGGCAGTATCTTAACTAGAATCTATCATAGTTTGCCTCTCCCAAATGGTGGAAGTCTAACTATCGCTCTTCTGGGACTTTCGGAAATCCCTGACCGAATCCAGATTCTGAAACCCTTGCTTGACAAGTGATCGCTAACTTTTTTTCTAATAAAAACTCAAATTTCGGGTTTCTGTTAGTTAGCGATAGCTTGAAGGCTTACCCCATAAGAGAGCTAGAGTTTAGAGACTGTAAGACTTTTGCCAGACTCCCTCCAAGAGCGCTATAGCCTTTCCTGTTCGTAAAAGGTACATTATCGATGGTGAAAAGCTTAATCAGCAAAGGTTTAACTGTGCCACACAGGTGTGAGAAACGCTATGTATACTATCACGAATAGCACGAATAGACGGTTTCACCCGGATCACTAGACGAGCTATAAGGATTTGTGTGCCATCAATTTCTGGCGGCTGGCGAAAAGCTGACGGCCGATGGCTTACTGCTATAAAATCAAGAATGCCCACTGATGGAATTTGCCGCCAATGAAGACTATCTTTCGATTAGCGATCGCTTTTTTTGCCCTACTATTTATCCTATCTCCTGTCAATGCCTTAGCAGCCAGTTCTGCTGCTGTCACAGGAGCCAATGCCAGTTATGAAAACCAGAATCTGACAGGAAAGGATTTTTCGGGACAAAATTTGCAATCTGCCCAATTTACTAACGTTAATCTGCAAGATTCTAACTTTAGTTCTGCCGATTTGCGCGGGGCGGTGTTTAACGGAGCCTCTATCATCGAAGGCAACTTTCATGGAGCGGACTTAACCAATGGTTTAGCCTATCTGAGTACCTTTAAAAATTCCGATTTAAGCGATGCCATTTTTGCCGAAGCGATCATGCTGCGTACCATTTTCGAGGGAGTAAATATCAACGGTGCTGATTTTAGTTTTGCCGTGCTTGACGCTCAACAAATCAAAAATCTCTGTGAAAGAGCCGAGGGTGTCAACTCAAAAACCGGCGTCTCTACCCCGGAATCTTTAGGATGTGATCAATGATGCAAACAAGGGTTGGTGTTATTGGTGGTGGACAATTAGCTTGGATGATGGCACAGGAAGCCAAGAAATTAGGCATTTCTCTGATTGTACAAACACCACACCCGGACGATCCCGCCGTTGCTTTAGCTGACGGGGTGGTTTTCGCCGAAATAGCTGACGCGGAAGGCACAAAAAAACTAGCTCAACATTGTGATCTGATCACGTTTGAAAATGAGTTTGTTAATTTAGATGCCCTGGAAGAATTAGCGGCCACAGGAGTTAAATTCTATCCTAGTTTGGCAAATCTGCGCCCCCTATTGGATAAATACGAGCAAAGATGTTATTTGCGCTCCCTAGGGTTGCCTGTGCCTGATTTTTGGGCGATAGATAATTTGTCCCAATTAGAAAATTATCCTTTTCCGCTAGTGCTGAAAGCGCGACGACACGGTTATGATGGTCAAGGAACCTTTATTATCCGCACTCCTGAAGAATTAAACACCAAAAAGCCGCAATTAGAGCGTCTTGACTTGATGTTAGAAGCTTATATTCCCTACGAGCGCGAATTAGCCATCGTTGCCGCTAGGGGATTAACCGGGGAAATCGTCACCTATCCCGTGGTGGAAACCTATCAAGAGGAGCAAGTCTGTCACTGGGTAATCGCTCCCGCCGCTCTTAACCAATCTTTACAGGCTCAAACCGAATCTATCTCCCATCATCTGTTAAGTAGTTTGTCGGCGGTGGGTGTTTTCGGGATGGAATTATTTGTCACTTCCCAGGGAGAGGTATTGATTAATGAAATCGCTCCCCGTACCCATAATTCTGGTCATTACAGCCTTTCTGCCTGTCTTACCTCCCAATTTGCCCTACAACTGCAAGCAGTGGCTAATTTGCCCCTTGGAGCCACGGACTTAAAATCTGCTGGGGCAGTCATGGTTAATTTATTGGGTTTTGAGGATAGTGACGGCGATTATGGCGAAAAAAGAGCAATTTTAGCGGCAATCCCCGGCGCTCACCTTTTTTGGTATGGTAAAAAGTCCCGTCCCGGTCGAAAATTAGGCCATGTCACCCTCTTACGGGATACAAGCGATCGCTCTGAGTTATTGGCCCTAGCAAAACAGATAGAAAAGCTTTGGTATGGTTGTTAGGGAAATGGGGTGTATTTTCAGTAAACAGTGAACAGTAAACAGTGAACAGTAAACAGTGAACCGATAACTGATAACTGATAACTGATAACTGATAACTGATAACTCACATCTGATAACTGATAACTGATAACTGATAACTCACATCTGATAACTGATAACTGATAACTGATAACTGATAACTGATTCAGTAAACCCTAATTAAAAGACTTTTTTGATTGCCTCGGTCAGTTTTTGACTAATTAACTCGTTACCGTCTCGACTAAGATGAATATTATCGCGATAGAGGGAATCAGGATTAGGATGAGCTTGAAAAATGGGCAGAAAATCTAGATAAAAAATCTGCTGGTTGCTGGTGAAATCCGCTAGTCTTTGACGGGCTTTTAATTCATAATCTCGCCCCTGTTTTTGAGCTTCGCGAATGAGGGGAGTAATAGCGATAATTAAACGGGATTGATTAGCCTGAGCAAGGGCTTGAATTTGGGCAAGAGCGGTTAAATTATTACCCACTCGATCGCCCCCTTCTTGCACCGGTGGTAGGGGAGGATAACGCTTAAAATATCGATCGTACAATTCGATTAAAGCTAAAGCCGGCCGGCGAGCGGGATAATTAATTTCTCGTCCCACCACCGCCGAACTAGGAGCTAAAGCGAACAGATCATCGGTGTTCATTAATAACACAATCACCTGGGATTCAAAGGTGCCGAAACGTCGCAGATAGGCCAATTGATTGCGCGGTCCCCAAGAATTAGCCGAAGCATTGAGAACTTGCACCGAACCTGTCAGATTCTGTCCTAAATTTTTGGCGATTAAAGCAGCAATGGTCTCTTTTTGATCTGTCCACCAGGAGCCATTAGCGATCGAATCACCGATTAACATGATTCTCGTCGTCTCCGGGGGCCGTTGGGGTGTAATCGGATCGCTCCGCATCGAATACTGATTAACGGCGATAAAATTGGAAAACCGGCGCGTTTGTTGATTAGGAGCCAAAAGATAGCCAATTTCGGCATCGGCTTCGTAAATAAGCGGATTACCGAACCCGAAGACAATTCTTAAAATAGCCTCAAGGAGAAGGCCAAGGGCGAAAAGAACGCCTAGAATGATTAAAGACAGCCGAATGATACCAATTTCTAATAACACGGATAGATGAGAGTTAGCTAATTTATGATCCTAAAGTGTCTCATACTTTCCACATCCATCTCATGAAAAGGAGTTAAGGGCAATGTCAGACTTAAATCGTGGCATTATGAAATTCGAGGGAGCCGATAAACCGGCAGTAGTGGCGATATCGTCCATTATCGTTATCGGTAGTATTATTGCGCTGATCGTTTGGGCAATGAAAGTTGCCTACATCTAGTTAGGGTTTGCGGCAAAAAGTTTCTCGTGGTGGCAGGGTGTGGGGTGTAGGGTGTAGGGTTGTACCCCTTTTCATCTGATAAATTACCTAATTTTCAGGGAAAAAGTCCCTAAATTTTTCCCTCGATCCCTACCAATGGCTGGCACTTTTTGATTTCCCAAAAGTCTAAAAGTCTTAACCAACAAGGTTTTTAGATTTATTCAGCAACCTCTAGTTAACTAGAATAATTTCGCTCACTTTTGGCATCACTCGGTTTAAATTTCTGGCCATCACGATCTCACCTCTTGTCCCCTTGAGCCTGTAGGATAGGGTCAAGGGAGAAATTGCTAGTTCCCTCTATTGCGCTTGCTAGTCACACTCGACTCGAAACAGATCATCGATGAGCAGATCAACTTCTGTTTTAACAGAACTGTTGCAGTTACTCCCCCAATGGCGATCGCAGATGTACTTCAAAGCATCCCTGACCGCGCTATCCCACGCCATGGAGGATCAGGTTTTAGCGGAAGACGATCAACCGTTAGTGATTGCCAGTTTTCAGCGTGAGCGCTTTTATCGTCAAGAGGCCCATCGCTATCGACGCATTGCCCACAAAAGCGGGCAAGTTTATGTTTTGTCAGCCCCAGAAACCGATTTTAAGCATAGTTCCGACATTTACGAGACGATCGCTTTTCAACCGGAGGACAGTTTAGCCCAAGAATGGCATCTAGTGGTTATCAGTCGCCATTATGCTAGTTGTTTGATCTGTCGGGAACGAACCCATCTGGTAGCCGAAGAGGAAAATAGGGCAGCTATGGATAATAATCGCCGTTTTGAGGGGATTTGGACAAGTGATCGCCATGTGAGTCAACAGGCCGCCCAAATTCTTTTAAATCATATTCTCGATTATCGTCCCGAACTGGCGGAGAAAATTAGGCGCGCTCAAGAAGAATACCTGATCTGTGAACTGACGGACAGGGATCATCAAGAGGAACCGGATCCCTTTGTCCAGCGATTGGTCACTTATTTGCAAGCGGGACAGTATAAACTGCTGAAAGCCAATCGTTCCTTGGCATCGAAAGAACACAAGGAAAGACTGATCAACTCGGTGACAGCGGCGATCCGTCGTTCCCTCGATCCGGAAGCTATCCTACAGGTGGCAGTGCAGAAATTGGGGCAGGGATTGGGAGTCTGTCGCTGCGTGGTCTATCGTTGTCATGAGGCCGACATTAACGCCACCATCGAACACGAATTTTTAAACTCCGGCATTAGTTCCATCAAAGGACAAAAATGGCCTCTGAAAAATAATCCTCTGTTTCAGGAAGTGCTGGAATTGAGAGAATCCCTGAAAATTGAAGACGCTATTCACGATCCCCGTCTTCCAGGCGATTCCATTCAAAATCTCGTGCGGGAATGTTCCATCTATTCTTGGTTATTAGTGCCGATTTTTTACCAAAGTCGTCTCTTGGGAATGTTGGAACTGCATCACTGTGGACCCTATACCACCACTTGGAAAAGCGAGGATGTCGCCCTTGTGGACGCGGTGGCCACTCAAATCGGAGTCGCCCTCATTCAAGCAGAAGCCTACGCTAATTTACAGGATTTAAATGAACAATTAGCCGCCCTCGATCGCACTCGTTCTAATTTAGTCGCCATAACCGGCCATGAATTACGCACCCCCCTCTCCACCATTCAAGTCTGTCTAGAAAGTTTGGCCTCGGAACCGGATATGCCGGCGGAAATACGCCAAATTATGCTTGATACTGCCCTGAAAGATGCGGAACGAATGCGTAAATTAATCCAAGATTTTTTAACTCTTTCCAGGTTAGAAAGTGGCCGGGTTAATTGGAATCCTGAAGCTTTATCCTTATCGGAATGTGTGGAATTAGCCATCAGTCATGTTCACGCCCGCAATCTCGACAACGAAAACCCAAAAATTATTAATCTTGTCCCCCCTAATCTGCCCTTTGTTTTAGCCGATGGCGAGTGGTTAGTGGAATTACTCTCCAAACTTCTCGATAATGCCTGTAAGTTTACCGGTCGCGAGGGAAATGTCTCGATCGAAGTCGCTTTGGGAAAATCAAAAACTCTAGAAGTGACGATTTCTGACACCGGACGCGGGATCGAACCCAATCGTTTAGAACAGGTTTTTGATCGCTTTTACCAAGAGGAGGGGGCCCTGCGACGCAGTGCCGGGGGAACCGGTTTAGGACTGGCTATCTGTCGTCAGATCGTCAATGGTTGGGGCGGCGAAATTTGGGCAGAATCGAGGGGCAAAAATAACGGCAGTCAGTTTCATTTTACTATTCCAATATTTAAAGATAAAACTAACGATAATCCCCCAAATACCGCTCCGAAAAAATCCTCCCGTCGTCCTGCCAGTAAACGTAAATAGCGGCTGGTTGCCCGTTTAGTTTTGGCTCTTTGCTCGTGACTTCCTATTCCTTTTCTTCATCAAAAACTAAACAAAAAAGCATTAAAAAAGAAGCATCAAATCCCCAGGATATATAATAAACTTAAAAGAGTAATCAATTAGTCGTTTTTAGGTGAAAAAATTATGGGACGTGCCAAGAGAGTGGTTTTAGCTTATTCCGGAGGAGTCGATACTTCCGTCTGTATTCCCTATCTCAAACAGGAATGGGGAGTAGAAGAAGTGATTACCCTAGCCGCCGATTTAGGACAGGGAGACGAATTAGGACCAATTCAAGAAAAGGCCCTGCGCTGCGGAGCGATCGAATCCTTAGTGGTCAATGCTCAAGAAGAATTCGTCAAAGAATACGCTTTTCCCTCAATTCAAGCTAATGCTCTCTACGAAAATCGTTATCCCCTTTCTACCGCCCTGGCTCGTCCTTTAATTGCTAAATTATTAGTAGAGGCCGCCGAGAAATACGGGGCCGATGCCGTCGCTCACGGTTGCACCGGCAAAGGTAATGATCAAGTGCGTTTTGATGTGGGCATTATGGCCCTTAATCCTAGTTTAAAAGTTCTCGCTCCCGCCAGGGAATGGGGCATGAGTCGGGAAGAAACCATCGCCTACGGGGAAAAATTCGGGATCGAGTCTCCCGTGAAAAAATCCTCGCCTTTTAGTATCGATCGTAACCTGTTGGGGCGCAGTATTGAAGCCGGTCCCTTGGAAGATCCGATGACGGAACCCCCGGAAGAAATCTATCTCATGACCAAAGCGATCGCCGATACTCCCAACGAGCCGGAATACGTCGATATTGGTTTTAATCAGGGAATTCCCGTCAGTTTAAACGGAGAAAATCTCGATCCTGTCACGCTCATTAGTCAATTAAATGACCTAGTGGGTAAACACGGTGTTGGTCGTTTAGATATGATCGAAAACCGGGTAGTGGGAATTAAATCCCGAGAAATTTACGAGGCCCCGGCTTTATTAGTTTTAATTGACGCTCACCGGGACTTAGAAAGTTTGACTTTAACTGGAGATGTTACCCAATATAAACGGGGAATTGAAGAGACCTACGGACAGTTAATTTATAAAGGATTGTGGTACAGTCCCTTAAAGGAAGCGATCGATGCTTTTATCCTCAAAACCCAAGAACAGGTAACGGGATCGGTGCGAGTCAAACTATTTAAAGGTAACGCTAAAGTGGTCGGTCGTCAGTCAGTCAATTCCATCTATTCTCCCGATTTAGCTACCTACGGAGCCGAGGATCAATTTGATCATAAAGCTGCCGAAGGTTTCATCTATGTTTGGGGATTACCCAGCAAAGTTTGGGCTGAAAAAACTAGAGGGAAGTAATCAACAATTCTCCCCTAAGTAAGTGGGTTTTAATTCAGATCCCCCCAGCGATCAACACCCCCCTTATCAAGGGGGGAAGGGGGGATCAGCACCCTTATTAAGGGGAGAAGGGGGGATCAACGCCCCCCTTATCAAGGGGGGAAGGGGGGATCAGCACCCTTATTAAGGGGGGAATCAACAAAAATTAAATTTGAACCAGACTCGATAACTGATTTAAATTTGATCACCGATTTTATCAGACTTAGGATTGTTAATAAAATTAAATATAACTAATGAAATTACTTTTTTAGAACCATGCCAGCAAAAGATATTTACCATGAAGCCGTGAAAAATGCCTTAATTAAAGACGGTTGGAGTATTTTAGCTGATCCTTATAAAATTAAATATAAAGATGTTGAATTTTTGCTGATTTAGCAGCAGAAAAACCTTTGGCTGCTGAAAGAAATGGACGTAAAATTGTTGTGGAAATCAAAAGCTTTTTAAGTCCCTCACCTATGAGATATTTTGAAATAGCTTTAGGACAATATATTTTATATCGAAATTTAATCAGTCTTACCGAACCAGAATATCAAATTTATCTAGCCATTAAAGACAGCATTTATGAAAATTTTTTCCAACGAGAATCAATTCAGGATATTCTGAAAATAAATCAATTACTTTTGCTGGTTGTTGAGATGGAAAAGGAGAAAATTTTACAATGGATAGACTAGAAAAATATCGCAATGCCATTAAAAAAGTATTAACAGAATATCACGAATGGGTTTCTGGTTCTGCTAATTTAGATCAAGAAAGTTGTCTGGTTTTTGACGAGATACATGATCAGTATTTTTGGCTTTTTATGGGTTGGGAAGGCAAGAAAAAAATCAGGAATATTCAAGTCCATATTAGGATTAAAAATGAGAAGATTTATATTGAGGAGGATTGGACAGAGGAAGGTATCGCTACGGAATTATTAAGGGAGGGTATTTCTAAAGAAGATATAGTTTTAGCTTTTTACGATCTGGAAACTCGTAAGTTAACAGGGTTTGCTGTGAGTTAAGTTCTCGGTAAATCTTGCCTGGAAATCTGAGGTTGATAAAAGAAGCTTAAAGGAGCTATTCTGTTACTTTTGAACCAGTTTATCCTTATGGTTAACAAGAATTTGAGCTATAATCATAATATCTCTATAACCCCGCATAAAAAAGGCTTATGGCCATTTCAATTACTTTAACCCTACCTGATGAGATTTTTAATCTAGCTCAATCCTTAGCCCATTCAATTAACCGTGATCTTAATGATATATTAGTAGAAGCGATCGCTTTTTCTATTAGTCCCAATTATCAAGGCCAAAAAATCTCATCCCTAAATTCGTTATCAGATGAAGAAATTATCAAATTAACTCAATTACAAATGGCATCAGAACAGGATCAAAGATTAAGCGAGTTGCTCAATCAACAACAAGAGGGGGATTTATCAACCTTTGAAAATAGGGAACTTTGGTCATTGATGCAAATTTATCAAATAAACTTGTTAAAGAAGGCACAAGGATTAAATGAAGCGGTTAAAAGAGGATTAATTTCACCATTAGAAGCATGAATCCTAGCCCTATTCCCGACTATATTAAAGATAAAATTCGCCAACAAGCTAATACTAAATCTGGTTATTAAAAACTGATTATTTATTCCCCCTTTTGCATGAGGTTCTCTCCTTTATAAGTAGCCTATACTCAACGGATTTAGTATAATTGCTGATTGTCGGTATTCCTGCAAATGTAAGATGCACCAGGTCAATTTATTGCGGGGGAACCTAGGAGCGAAGGTGATCATTTCGGTCAAAGAAATAAGTAGAGGTAGAACCTCGCTTATCTGCGTTGCCAGCTATAACCTTGCAACCAGTCAAAAATATTTATATAATCCAAAACTATCTTAAATATAAAAATCAATAAAAAATTATGATTAAATAACCCTTGACCCCCCCCTTTTTTTGTGATAGTCTCCGCTGCAGAGTATTGGCGCAAAACTAGCGTTAAATATGATCATAATTTTGTCTTATTACTGTCATCAAATCTATGAAAAAATTACTGACAATGTTAACCCCCTTGACTCTGATGGGGTTAGCCGGGGTTGCTCCTGCTCAAGCGGCAATAGTAGCTGGTTGGAATTCATTTAATGCCGCTACCGCAACCTATCCCAAAGCGGCGGATAATGTAGGTGCGAATATAACCAGCACGGGGTTAAACACTGCTGGGATAGATCGCCGGGTTCAGTCAGATTTCGTCTTGGGTTCTACTGTTAGTACATCGCCGGATCGGTGGAATGGAAATAGCACTGTTAATACCAGCCAATATGTCGAATTTGCCGTACAACCTAGTGCAGGTTTTCAAGTCGATTTTACTGACTTGCAACTCAATGCGAGGCAGGATGAAACGCGGCTAGATTTAGTCTTGCGCTCTAGTGTTGATGGGTTCACCAATAATTTAGGGACACAAGTGAACTTAACAACTAGCTTTAATACCTACAGCTTTGACCTAAGCAGTTTAGTGCCCCAAACCGGACCGGTACAGTTCCGTCTCTATGGACTGAATGCTTCTGGACTTAATGTCTGGTTCTTTGGTGAAAACTCCACTAATGTTGCCGGGGGTGGGTTTGTGGCTCTTAATGGGGATATCACTCCTGCTGGTGGCGGTGGTGTATCAACCCCGGAACCTAGTGGTATAGTGAGTTTAATCGCTGTTGGTGCCTTGGGTGCCGCTTCCCTTCGTCGTCGGGGATAAATTATCCTTGGCAGGGGCAACTACAGAGGAGTTGTCCCGATATCTTGATATAATCGGGAGTGATAGGTCAATTATCTTTTCTGAATAGGGGCAAATATGCAGATAAAAGACATGACTCCCCAAGAGTTACAAAGTTTAATCCGTAATACAGTAGATGATACTCTAGATGAATACTTTGGTGATCCAGATGAGGGAAAACAAGTTAAGGAATCTTTTAAAGAAAAGTTATTAGAAATCCGACAAAAAAGACTACAAGGAAGAGCGACTATTCCTGCAGCTGAGGTGGATAAAAGATATGGGATAGAACCTTAAATGAGCTATTCTGTTACTTTTGAACCAGAGTCGATAACTGATTTAGATTTGATCACAGATTTTAAGTAGCTGGTTATAATTAAATTAA
>Ga0315903_10008223_pt1 | contig 12878 bp, 18 predicted proteins | sample LakEriMetagenome_7_FD_203524 | JGI IMG/M metagenome (GOLD analysis project Ga0315903, IMG submission 203524) | Freshwater fungal communities from buoy surface, Lake Erie, Ohio, United States - Buoy 2 MA119 | ecosystem: Environmental > Aquatic > Freshwater > Lake | place: USA: Lake Erie, Ohio...
TATGGGCGCAGGCGACAGACTAGGACTTGACGTATCGGCGGGAAATGTCGTCTTCCCGGCGTTCGCGCAGACAGACTGGACGATCATCCATTCCGATCTGAAGGCGGCGGCTCCCGCTTCGGGTGTGCTGGTTCAACCCGCAACCTACTCCGATTCGAACGTGACACCGCTTCGAGTTCCATTGAATGCGTGCCGTGTCCTCCTTCGCGTTCGATACGCAACGGCGATTTCGGCGGCGGCGACTTCGCCAGCGATCGCTGTATATGGCGCATACGGCGAAGATTCCGCGTTCAATGAGACGACGGGAGTATTCAACAACACGGGATCGATTCGATGGGTGCGTCTGAACGTCTCGACAAGTGGCGGTGTGGTTGGAACAACTATGACAATGACTCCCGGCGCGACGGACGATATTCGCGACGGCGTATGGAAATACGGAGTCATCGCGGGAGAGTCAACGGGAACAAACATCAATCTCGGATGTGGCTTCGACACACGCGGGTGCAAGTGGATTATGGCTCTGACAGTGACTCCCGCTTCGGTTACAGGCGCCGGATCTGTTCAACTCGAAGCGGCCTTCCTGTCATATGTTCCGATGGCTTATGCTCCGTCCGCTCCGATCTAATGAGGTGACGTATGGCGGTGATATCTCTCACGGATTACAAATCATGGGCGGGGATCACGGGGTCCGGAGACGACACGCGGCTTCAGGTTCTCATCGACGGCGCTCACGCGGCCGCGCGTCGATACTGCGGTCGATCGCTGTCGAACGGATTCGAAGCGGCGACACGGACAGAGGATTACGAATCTGACTCGAGCATCCTTCAACTCGCGGAGTTCCCCGTCGCGTCGATCACGTCGATCACTCCGCTTGATGACAGCAACAACCTCGGAACCGCTTACGATTCAACGTCATATCGGCTCGAAGATTCGACTGGGATCGTTCAACTGAACGGAGCCGACAACGGTCGGACGTTCGTCGACTCGTTCTCAAGCACATCGGAACTTTCCGACTGGTCATTCCGTCCGCGCTTCAAGCGCGTTCGCGTCGTCTACGTTTCGTCAGCGCCGGCGAGCGATGTAAAGATCGCGCTGTTCCGCATGGTCGACGGTCTGTATGCGTCGATCCGCAAGGATCCGTCGCTCGCATCTCAGTCGCTGGGTTCGTGGTCGATTTCGTATGCGTCACCGGATGCGGCGGCGGCGGCTCAAGCGAGTCTCCTCGATCCGTTCTCGAGCGGAGGCATTCTGTAAATGGCATTCCTCCCGATATCATCGATGCCGCTTCCGGTCTGGTTCATGCGTCAGACGGCGACGATCACGGTGCGCGCAGTCTCGCAGGAGACATCCGGCGCATGGGATCAGACGACCTCGACGACGCTCACGGCGCTTTGCTGTCTACAACCGAACTCCTCGTCGGAAGCGTCGGTATATAAGCGCGAGACGGGACGCAGTCTGTATACGCTGTTTCTTCTCACGAAGACGACGGCGGATGTCGCGATCACGACGGCGCAACTGAACCACATCGCGAAGATCACGATCGACGGGATCGACTATCAGACTGACGGCGAACTGATCGACTTGTGTTCGAACGATGTCGTCTTTCAGATCGGTGTCTTCCGGGAGGTCTGATCCGTGGCGAACGCGAAGATCTCATTCAAGGGAATCGACAAGTTCATCAACACGGTTCGACGCGCGGCGGCTTCGGGAACACTCAGCGTCGCGAAACTCGGACAGAACGATCTTCGAAACAACGGCTTCTCTCGAACGGGACGATACACGTCGTCGGCTCCGGGTACTCCGCCGAACATCCGTCGCGGCTTCTTGCGTCGATCATTTCAGGTTCGATCCGGTGTGAGTCTGAATGCTTTCATCTGGAGCGATTCGAAATACGCTCTCATTCACGAACGCGGCGGGATCATTCGACCGAAGAACGTGAAACATCTGACGGTCCCGAAGAACGAAGCGGCTGCGCGATTCCTCGAGACGAAGGGGACGAACAGTCTTCGAAATTACGACTTCATGTTTTTCGTCTCGAAGGGAAAGAAGTTCCTTGTTGGTCAGTTCGGCGTGAAGTCCGGCGAGTACTACACGAACGCGAAAGGAAAGCGAGTTCGCAGAATCTCGAACTACGCTCCGTTGATCGAACTGAAACGATCGGTAAGGATCCCGCGTCGACCATATGTGAAACCGATGCTCGATCGGATCAGGGGAGATCAGGCGCGGAAGGCGTTCAACTTCGCCGCGAATAAGGTTCTCGAATCGGCATATCCGGGAGTGAGGTTCTCATGAACACGGCGGTCATCGCGCGCGCAGTACTGACAAGGCTCAAGGCGGACACGACGCTCTGGGACAGCGTCGGCGGAGCGTGGAAGAGTCCGCTCGCCGGCGGCGCGAGTTTCTCGAAGGGGAATCCGTCGTCGCTTGTGTTCCCCTTCCTTGTCTACAGTGTGACATGGAACGCGGATCAGAACGCGTTCGACGGACTCGAGGGTCGGTCTGAAATCACGTTCTCGATCTACGACGAAGACACGCAGGGTACATCGCGGCTCGAAGTTCTCATCGATCGTCTGATCGGGGACGCGATGCTCTCGAGCGGCACGCGATCAGTGCCGACGTATGGGTTTCATAATCATCTCCTCGCGCTTCCGTCGCTTGGTGCGACGAACATTCAAGGCGCGAACTCGGAGCGCTGGACATTGACCTCGAGCGAGATCATGCCGTCCGAAAGCCTACAGGCGAACGTGGCAAGTATGCTATTCTCGGGGCGCGTCGGCAACCTCGCCGCGAACATCTGATAGGAGTTAGGACATGGCTATTCCGATTACAGGATCGACGGCGACTGTCGTCAGCGTCTCGGCTTCGACTGACGTGAAGTATCTGTTCGACGTTCTCAAGATCTCCGAAGTCGGGATCAACCTCGAGGCGGATGAGTTCGACATCTCCGAACTCAGCGGAAGCGGATCGGCGGTCGAGCGTCTCTCCGGTCTGCGATCGGGAACGATGTCGTTCTCCGGGTTCTATCCGAAGTCAGCGCCGAAGATGGGAAACACCGGACTGGTGACGTACTCAGGATCGGCGGTCGCATACGTCGCAGACTGGACGATGGATGTCGACTTCGGCGAGACGGAGATCACATCATTCGCGGCGACTGGTCCGACGGTGAAGCAGTACATCCCGAACGGGATCTTCACTTGGGGAGGATCGTTCAACGCTCACGCGCTGGACGATACAGCCGTGACGCTTCCCGCTTCCGTTGGATCGACTGGTACGGCGGCGATATTCCAGATCTTCAAGGGAACCACGAATAACCACACGCTGAATGGAAACGTTCTCCTGAAGTCTCTCGGACATAGTGTGCGCAAAGCAGACAAGCAAGTCCTCGCGTATTCGTACTCCGGCTCCGGTGCGCTCACAGAAACCGAAGGCGATTCATACGATCCGCTCCGTGTCGATCCCGCGTCGTCATCGGCGGGAACTGCCACCGCGTGGGGGATCCCGTCTTACGATCTTTCGACCTCGCCGATGAAGCCGTCGATCGTCGTGAAGACCTACGAAGCCGGCGGAACCGATCGTCAGTACACGTTCTCGGCATTCCTGAAGAGTCTGAACATCAGTGTCTCACCAGGAAACCCGATCGCGATCTCGGGAACCTTGCGTATCTTCAACGCGATTTCGAATACTTGATGACGGAAAGGGTTTCGCGTGGCGGATCCGATCGCGAAAACTATCGTCGACATCGACGCGAACATCGCTCCTCTTCAGCAGAAACTAGGAGAAGCGAAAGCACAGATCGCGTCAGCGTCGGCACAAATGGCGACGGCGGCTTCGTCCGGCGCTCGAGGCGGCGCGACCGCTTCCGTCGCGGGAGCCGGCGGAGCGGCTTCAGCCGGCGCGGCTTCACCGTTTGCGAACTCATCGTCAGAGATCCTCCGAAATGCGAAGTCGTATCAGGAGGTCATGGCGAACGCGGAAGCGTTCATCCAGAGAAATCAGCAAGCCGCGAAGGCGCTCTCCGGCGGGATGAAGGGAGCGGCGGATCAGAGCAAGTTCCTGAACATCGGGGTCGCGGCGACGGCAGGAGCGATCGCCGCAGTAGGTCGCGCGGCGGATCAACTCTGGAAGGGGATCAAGGGATTCGCCGACGGCTCGCGCGCAATGGCGGCGGATCTCCGCGCGATCGAATCGCAGTTCCGGTCTGACATCACCGCGAGCCTGGATCCGATCACCGCTCGACGCGAGGAGATCGAAAAGACGAAGAAAGCCGCGCTCGAGCAGCTTGAGACGGAGAAGACTTCACGCGGCATCATCGGCGACATCGTCGGACTCGTGACGGACGAAGCAGAACAGCGAATCAAGATCCAGAAGATCGAAACCGAAGCGGCGGCGGCTCAGGTTCGACTCCAGAAGAAAGCGCAGGACGACGCGAAGAAAGCGGAAGAGGAAGCGAAGAAGAAGAAAGCCGACGAAGAGAAGAAGGGAATCGAGGAGGCTTCGAAAGTCGCGCGCGATCTTCAGATTCAAGCGATGGACGAACGCGGTCAACTCGAAGCGCGATTCAACGATGAGGCGATGGAACTGGAGAAGAAGCGCGACGCGGCGAAGACTGACGCGGAGCGGAATCTTTACGAAGACTCGATCCAGTTTCGCGAGAGCGTCTTCCTCAAGGATCTCAAGGATCTCGAAGAGAGGAAGAACAAAGAGAAGCAGAACAACAAAGACATCGAGAAGGATCGCGAGAAGCAACAGCGCGAGTTCATGAAAGCGCAGGCTGAAGCATTCGCAAACGTGAAACAACAGATAAACAGTCTCTTCAACACCGGCAGTATGGAAACTAGCATCAATCGCGTCGCTGATCTGGTTCAGGTTCTCATTGATAAGACGGAGCGCTGAACATGGCGGACATTCAAGAACTCATAGACTCGCGACAGTACACGGTTGATCGCAACGGACAGGAAGCCGCGACGCGCGTCTTCCGTGTGCTTCAGGTCGAGAACGAGGTCGGCGCGAAGGATGAGTTCCGTCGGCTTGTCGATTCCGATTCATTCCCCGGAGCCGGTCGCGGATGCATTCTCAACAGCGTCTCCGTCGAGGGTAAGAACGGAAACACGGTCTTCATCGTCACCGCGAACTATTCGAGTTTCGGCGGGTTCTTGCGTCAGCAGGAATCGAACACTTTCACGCCGTTCTTCGGTTGGGGATATCGAAAGGTCGTCGTCAAACTTCCGCTGTTGACGCGCGGAACGATCACGACTTCGTCGGGTGATTCCGAAGTTACGAAGAACGTCTGGTTCGCGAAGACTGTCGACATCTCCGAATCGAGACTCATTCGAACTTACAAGGTTCAAGTGAAGACGATGAACACGCGCGTTCTCGATGTCATCGCCGAACAGGATCGGAAGATTCATAACATCAACGGTCAGCGGTGTCTGTTCACCGGCGCGGATGTTCAACAGGACTCCAAAGATCCGAACTCATTCTTCATCACTTACACATGGGAACTCGACTCCGGGACTAAGGCGAAGCCGTCTCGAAAGATGAGATTGTTCATCAATGGAAGCGAAGCGTTATCGAATCAGGTTGTAGTTCCTCCGAATATCGGAAACGATACCGGGATTCTGTGCGGCTTCATTGTCGGAAGCACTCAAAGCGAAATCATCAGCGATTCTGGAAAGGAATCTGTTCTCATTCGAAGTCCGTTCACCGCTGTCGACATCGCCGGCACTGATGACGAATATAAACTCCCGACACCTACGGGATATATTCTGTACGACGAAGACGATGACGGATGGAAGCGGCTTCCCGGAATCGATCTGATTCCTCCCGTACCTAAGGCGCTCGGAAACGTCCCATATCCCGGAGCGTGGTAATCCATGGAAATCATCACAGGCAAAATCACAGGGTTCGCGGGACAGATCACGCTCCCGGATAACACGCAGGGATATACGACTGCGAGCGTGAATTACGTCATCCGCGCGACTGTACCCAATCTCTCCCAGCCGCTCGAGTTCGTCGGTCAAAAGCCGGAGGTGCGCTTGTGGCCTGACGATCAGCAGATCGACGTGGATCGTCTGTTGAACAAATCATGTATCGGTGTCATGGTGAATAACGATATCCGTTGGCATTTCTTCGAACCTCCGATCGTCGCGGGATGCGATACGACGACGGGAAGACCTGGAGCGACACCGGACATCATCCGCGAAGACGAGATCATTCGCGCGGCTGAAGCGGTTGGCGGCGCTCCGAGCAGCGGAGGAACGCAAACAGGCGGACCGGGAGGAGTCGAATAAATGGCACAGTACACATTTCGTCGATGCAATACGAACAAGGTCGGATGGTTGAAAGACTGCAACGAGTCGCCGGTCTACATCGATCTCAACGGCGACGACGTGTGGACGTGTCAAGTCTACGAGTCGGCAGGAACCGCGCTCACGTCGGCGGTGCTTCATCTGCACTACTCGAACAACATCGGCGGACCGTGGTCAGACTTTCAGGATCTTCAGTTGCGCATTGACAAAAACACGAAGACCGCCGGACTGGTCGGTCAGGTCGGTCGATACGTCAGACTCGAAGTCGTGACGGGTGAAGGCTCTGACGGATTCCTCGACGTGTTTTTCTACACGCGGCGATCGGAGATCGCATCGAGTGTGATCGTATGAGTTTCATTCGATACACACAGCCGATGCTTATCCCGTTCAATCAGCGAGCGTATACCTACGTCTTTGAGGATTATCTTTCGACGACGACTCCGACATGGGCTATATCGACTGGGTCAGGTGGTTCGATCCTTCAATCAGGCGCAGTCACAAACGATACGAATATCGGCGTGATTGGTCTGTACACAGGAACGACGACGACAGGAAGACAAGCGCTGATCTCACACGTTGACGGAATCCAGTTCGGCGCGAACGAATGGACATTCGAGACACGCGCGAACATTCAAACGCTCAGCGATGCTACGAACACTTACACGGCGCGCTTTGGATTCATGGACGCATCGACAGGCGATCCGACAGACGGACACTACTTCCGATACACACACGGCACAAACTCAGGTAAGTGGCAAGCCGTGACGCGCATCAACCTCGTTGAGACTGCGAGTGATACAGGCGAGACTGCGACGGCAATGACGAGCGGATCGCCGATGCCACGATGGGAAATCATCGTCGATAACTCGGGAACGAACGTCACGTTCAAGATCAATGAGCGAACGGTTGCGACTCATGCGCCTTCAGGATTCACAGGATCGAGTCGTTTGACTGGTATAGGTTATTCGATGATAAAGAGCGCGGGGACGACGACACGTCCGCTGTTTATCGACTACACGCTGATCGCTTGCAAACTGGGGACGCATCGATGAACGACATCGCATGGATCATCCACGTCATCAGGAATCGAAGCAAAGCGGACGCGACGACGCAACCATATATCGACGAGTTCGACGCTGATCCGGCGGCGTTCGATGCGAAGTACCGCGCGCTTTATCCGCAGGATGAAGGCGCGATCGATATGCTGTATGAAGACCTCGGATAAATCCGTCTGTGGTATGCTTGGCGTGACTCAAGGAGATTGACCTATGGCTGTTGAATACTTGAACGAAGGCGCTACTTCATTCGCCGCCGCGAACTGGGCAACCGTCGCAGGCGTCGCGGGGTCTGGCGTTGTCGATGGTGCTGAACTCGTGTGCTCTTCAGGCGGCGCATCGGTTACGGCTGGCCTTAGTTATGTCACGGCGAGCATTGCATATCTCAAACTCGCCGAGCGATTCAGCGGCAATATCGGCGCGGCGGCTACTCCGCTGATCCTCGATGCCGATGCGACTGATACCGAATGGTCATCGGCGGCGGCTACTTCGAGTCGTATCGAGCATTACGGCCCCGGCACGTTGTTCATCACAGCAGGCGCAGGCAATACGAAAGTCTCGAACCTGTTTCAGTTCGGCGTAGGTCGAACCGTTTGCATCAACGGCATCTTTGCCAATGTGCAGATCAAGAACGGCACGCTTCAAGTCGAGGAAGCCGCGACGCTCACGAAGGCGGATCTGTTCGGCGGATCTGCGACGATCGTCAAGAAGTCGACGGCATCGACTACGCTCAACGTTCACGGCGGCAATCACACGCTTCAGCGTCCATGTACGACGATCAACGTCTACGGCGGCACGCTTACCGTCAATGCGTTCTACGCTCAGGCGGCATCGAGCATCAACATTTACGGCGGCACAGTGAATCTCCTCGGACACGGATCGACGGCGATCACCGCGATCACGCAGTACGGCGGGTTCCTCGATGTCTCGAGTCTGCGAGTCGAGACGACGATCACGACTTACACGCGATACGCGAACGCGCGAGTCAGCGGCAAGCCGATGGGAGCATCGATCACCGTGACGAATGATGTGAGGAAAGATCCGACGATCCAGCCGTTCTCATGAACCAGATCCTGTCGAAGGAAGGAAAGATCGCGATCCGTGGCGCGAAGGTCCTCGACACAAGCGCGCGGAATTGTTGCTGTCAGGAAGTTCTCGAGTGGGCTTACAAACTCGCGAACTGTTGCGACGAGAGCGAGTTTTACTGGGTCAACATTCGCGGACTCGGAGCCGATCGGATCACGGATGTAGTTACATGTTGGCTATTCAGGGAAGAGCGCGGATGCTTCCGGGTCGTCGAACGAAGCGCAACAACGATCGAAAGACTGACGGAACAGGGGATCGAGGTCTTCGACGAACCGCTCGGCGAATGCATCCGCGAAAGACCTCCCGAACCTGGTAATCCGCTTTGTAATAATGACGACTGTCCGGAATGCGATCTCCTTTGTTGCAAGGTCTACAGTCTTCCACCCTGTACGCTGAACGATCAGACGCAAGTTCTTCGATGCAATATCGGCGCGAAGTATCGATTTCAGTTCGTCTATGAGGAGTTCGATAAACGCTGGGGTGCGTTCGGCGGCGAATGGTGCGTCACCGGTGTCGACACTCCTCCCGACGCTTACTGTCCGTCGAAGTGCTTTCACGTCTATCGCGATCTGATTTCTTTCAGATCAGAGAAGGTAACTACAGACGCGATCATCGATTTCGGTCCGGCTCCGTGGGGGACTCCGTGTCTTTCGAAGATCAATTATCGAATGATCTATGAACTACAGTCTCAGTTTCGGGTCTTCGATTCGTTCGACTTCACGAACAAACAAGACGGGATGCCGACTGTCGATTCAGAAATCAGATTCATAAACGAGCGACTCGAAACATATCAGCGCACAGACATTACGACTGAAGCCGACGGTCCGTATGAAAGTACCGCTTTCGGCTTCACGTCTCCGATTTGGTTTTGTCTTTCCGGTTATTCAAACGGCTTCGAAGTTCCGGATTGTTGTAACGCGACCAGGTATTTCGATGCAACGGAAGGAGCGCCGAATCCGGAACAACGAATCTCGAACACGCGCTGGACAGTTCGAAGTCTTCTCGGATGCTACAACGGATACTCAAACTGGTCGGAAGTGAAGATCGACACGTCCTGTCTCGGATCGCTTCCTCCGCGCATCGCGACGGGGCTTGTGTATCGCGAGAAATACAAGGCTTTTTCATACACGATCACGCCGCTTCCGAGCGATTATTGTCCGACTCTGGAAAACAGACGCGGCGATCTGATACCCGATGAGTATGTTCCGAAGGGTCGCGTCTCAGGAGATCCGTCTCCGACCTTCTCGAACGATCTCGAAGTCAGGAAGTTTCAACAGGGACTCACGAAAGGGTGTCACAAGTGCCGGAGTTCTCTGGGTCTGTGAAAGGAAAGATCATGTCGCTGTCTAGACTTCTCGAAGGCGGTCTCGAACGGATCGTCGATCTCGCGCGTTCGAATCAACTCGAACGCCGCTTCCTGTGGGTCGCGCTAAAGGGTGCATGGAAGTACGCTCGAGCCGTCGCTTTAGGGGATGTCGCGCATCCCGAAGAGCAACTCCGACGCGTCATGATCTGCGCCGGGTGCGATGCGCTCGATCGCGTTCAAACGTCAAAAAATGAAATAACGTCCGGTTACTGTGGTAGAACAATCACAGAAGGATCGAATCCGACATGTGGTTGTCTGGTCATGATGACGGTCGGACTCACGATCTCAGCGGCGGGAAAGACGAAAGTCGCTTCGGAATGCTGTCCGCGTGATAAGTGGAACGCGGCTCCCCGGAGCATCGAAAGCGAATAGACATGAAACAGGACGAAGCGCTCCTCCTCGCAGTCTCCGACCTTCACGTCGGATCGACGGTCGCGCTCATCCCCCCGAACTGTCCGCTCCTCGATGACGGATACTGGAAACACAACGTCGTCCAGGAGTGGATCTGGGGTCGCTGGCTTGAGTTCTTCGACTGGGTCAAGGAATATCGACGCGGTCGAAAGATGGTTCTCCTCCTGAACGGCGATCTGATCGAGGGTGTTCACCACGGATCGAAGGAGGTTGTTCACGCCGACCCCGGCATCCATGCGCGGATCGCGACGGACATCCTCAAGCCGCTCGCGGCGATGTCGTCCCGTATCTATGTGACACGCGGAACCGGCGCTCACGTCGGACATTCATCGGAGAACGCGATCGGTCGCGCGCTCGAGGCGGTCGACGACGACGGGATCTTCGCGAAACATCATCAACTGTTCAGGATCCGTGATTCCGTCATATCCGCGAAGCACCATATCTCGACCTCGACACGGCGAGCGCTTCGCGCGACGGCGCTTTCGGTGAACCTCGAGGAGGAGCGCGCGGAGTGTTCAGCGGCATCGAGCGTTGTCCCCGATCTGGTGATCCGCTCACACCGTCACACGTTCGGACACTACGCGACGGAAGACGCGCAGATCGTCGTAACGCCGGCGTGGCAGTCGCTCACGTCGTACGGCTGGAAGGTCGTCCCGAACGCGATCCCCCGTATCGGCGGTGTCATGATCGACTGGACGATGACGACGAAGCCGGTCGTCGTGCCGTGGGTTCGAACCATCGGAACAAGGAAGCGGATATGACTCAGGAAGCGGTCCTCGATTTCATTAGAGCGCGTCTGGCGGCGGAGGACGGGTTCACCTCGACCCAAGTCGCGGAACGCCTCCAAGCGTCTCCTCGAACGGTTCTACCGATCCTGACGGGGATGATGAAGCGCGGCGAGATATCGCCGGTCATGGTCGTCATCGAAGACGCATGGGGTCGCCGGCGGAAGGTTCCAGGCTACCGCGTCGCTGACAAGGTCATTCGACCCCGTCGAACAGATCCCAGTTCTCGACGATGACGGTCGGCTCCGGCGGTCTCTCGCCGATCAGGTCTCCGTATGTATCCCTCAGCGTCGGCTCCTTCATGATCGCGTCCCAGATTCCGACGGCGATCTTCTGAAGCGTGACGATCTCAAGTTTTCGCGCGTCGTCGGCGCTCTTGAGTCGGAGTCGCTTCGCGATCTGCGCATATGTGCGCGTTCGCTTTCTTGCCTTTTTCATGGTTCATCCTCTGGATCTCCTTCCCTTCGAGGTCTGAAAAACGCATCGCGTCGCGGATGTGATCGACGATCGCGGGAGATCCCGCTTCGTCTACAGCGAACAGAACCGATCCTCCTGATCGGTCGATCGCTCCGCGAATCACACATAGGAAATCGACTTGAGAGTCATCCTCCCAGACTCCCGCTTTTGTCAGCGCGTCAAATAACCCTTTCTGGAAATTGTCGATGTCGCGTCGCCGGCGATCCGGCGGACACAACACAAGGACGACGGCGAGTCGATCAGTTCTCGGAGTCATCGGTCCCAGCAACTCGACGACGGAGTTCCGATACTCGCGACCTCGTTTCGAGATCGTCACATGGTTTCGGAATCTTTGGTAATAGTGATTTACACTTGGGGGAAACGGTATCCGAATCACGCGGTCTCCTTGATCTGATGATCGGGTTCGTCGTCGTGGTGCGATTCGCGGTGTCGCGTCCGTTCGTTCTCGCAATCGCTTCGCGCAGTTTCGAATCCTGAACGAGTCCGAGATCTTCCTTCGCTCGAATGAACGCCGCTCGCCAGTGAATCACCTCATTCGCGAGGAGCGCGCGATCAGCCTCGAGCGCCGCGATCTGTTTGCGAGCGGAGAGAACGCGCGCCTGTTCGCGCTTGAGTTCCATCTTCCCGACACCCGATGACGACTTGCGTTTCTTTGGTCGTCCGTTGGGGTTCGCGCAGATGCAAAGTTTGGCTTTGTTCCGGTAGTAGTTCAGCAGAGACAGCGCGCGCTGATGCGTCGCGATGTGAATCATCTCTTCTTTCATTTCAGACTCCGACGTTTTGACCCTGAATCCCCGGGACGTTCTTCAGGATCTGCGAGACGTTCGTCCTCGCGACGGCTTCCGTCACCGGCGACATCCGCTCCATGTTCCCCGGCGTATACCAGAACGCGCGCCATGCGCGGATTTCGTCGACCAGGACTTGAATCTGGTAGGACTGGGTTTTCATGATCTGAATCGCCTCATCCATGATCGCCGCGTTCTTCTCAAGCACATTCGCGATATCGACTTCGTTCTCTGCTTTCATGTTGACTCCCAGAATCCGCATTCTTTCGCGGCTTTGATGCTTCGTTCTTCCATCAGCCAGACCATGTACACGCTCGCGATCCAGCCGGCGACGCGCTTCTCCGCTTCGAGTTTAGGATCCTCGGACCATTCCGCGAAGATCAGCGCGAGTTTTGTCATCGTTTCGTGTGACATCGAATCGAATGATCCGCGCAGATCCCCGCGCGCTTGATCGTTCTCAGCGATGAGTTTCGCGAGCATTGATCGCCTTGTCTTATCGTTCATCGCTTCTCCGTTTGATATCTGCGCCGATGTTCGTACTTGATGCGAAGATCGACGCGCGTTTCAAGCGCGATCCTCGTTCAACGCGCCGAGCGCGTCGGTGG
>Ga0315903_10008225_pt1 | contig 12878 bp, 10 predicted proteins | sample LakEriMetagenome_7_FD_203524 | JGI IMG/M metagenome (GOLD analysis project Ga0315903, IMG submission 203524) | Freshwater fungal communities from buoy surface, Lake Erie, Ohio, United States - Buoy 2 MA119 | ecosystem: Environmental > Aquatic > Freshwater > Lake | place: USA: Lake Erie, Ohio...
AGAGCGTCAACAGCTTCTTGTGGATAAACAATATTTTGAGGGTCAGTTGCATCTGGTGAGAACATATCGTAGTCAGGAGTTGTTGTGATATACACAGAATCCGCTCTTTGATATTGAATCATGTCGATTGCCGCCTCAACTAAGTTAGAGTTATCCACATAGTTAATTGATGCAGTTGCAAACACGTTGATATTTGTAGATTCAGGGTTAGCGTATGTCAAGATACCAAGTAAGTAAGCGTAGTAGTCAGTATTAGCAAAATCACTTCTGTTATTCTGAACAACAATTCTCTTGAATAAACCATCACCAGTTGCTGTTGGGTATCTTTGGTCAGGAGCGAAACCTGCCATGAAACCTGAAGCACCTAATTGGAATCTGTCTTCATTAGTTCTGAACTCTCTATAGATATCCCACCCGTCAAATCCACCAGCAAAACAACATGTGTATTTTCTAGCGTAAATGAAATAGTAAGGGTTTTCTTGAGACTCAGGGTCATTTCTGAATTCAGCCACACCACACTCAAAAGCGGTTTGACCACTCGTATCGTAGATGTTACCGATAGTAACTACAGTTGCTCCCGAGTCCATATGGAACCCTTTTGAAAGATAATTCCAAGGAATTGACTCAGTTGCTTGAGCCCAATCAGTTGTAGGGTTTTGTTGACCTTTATATTGTAAGAAAGAATCATCAATACCAAACTGAGTTGAGAATCCTAAATAAGTTCTTCTTACAACATCTCCAGCTGATTCAACAGCATTCGAACCACCAGAGTTAGTTCCAAAAGGAGGGTTGTAAATAACCTCACCAGGGAAGTAGTATTTTGTTTTGTATATAATCATAGGAGAAGGATTCGACATTGAATCATATTCTCTCTGTGTGTATCCATTGAAACCACAAGGTAAAGCATCTATAGGAGCTCCGTCAGCCATTTCAACCATAATGTATTTTGACACTAAAGCATATTCGCCGTTTGAGGTTCCGATTCTAACACCAATAAAGTTGTTAGTTGCTGGGTCTAGTGTGCAATTTGTATATTTTTCAATAACCACAGGATTTTGGTCTGTATCAAAGAAATCTCTAACCAAGACATCGAATGTCATATTGTTAAAAGAAATGTTTGCAATTGAAACTTTTACTTCTGTATTAGCAGCATCCCCGTCAGAGATTGAAATAAATCTAAATAAATTATAAACTCTGTTACCTCTCAATTCCGAAACAAAGTAAGGAGTTTTTGGTGACTGATATTGCTGTAATTTCCAAGCAATAGTTGTTGTAGATGTTGTATCTCTAGCTTCAGGTAATGCAACCAATTCACAGTTTAAACCTCTGATATAACTTTGATTGAATGCGTAATTTAAAGAACCTGGATAAATTTCTTCAACAAACAAAGGAACTTCATTTCTTGATTTCCCAAAGTTATCAACACCTAATACCTTAGTAAGATATTTGGATGACGATGCCAATAGAGAAGTCTCGAAAGAGAAAACGTCAGCATCTTTGGTTACACCTGAAAGTAGGAAAGTTCCGAAAGGATTCTTAGTTACACCAGAATATTGTTCGTCACATACTAACTGAACATCAGTAAATCCTGTAACCTCATATACTGGACCATGATTAGGACTTGTCGCACTATTTGTATAAAGAGAAATACCTCTTGAACGTAAAGTCGCAACAACCATATTATTATATTCTTCAAAAGCGGTTCCTGAGAAAGTGTATGAATTACCTGAAACGGTTCCACTATAAACAGTGTTACCTAATGAAACTAAGTTTGTTACAACATAGTCAAAAGAATATCCTGAATAGTTATTACCACTTGGGATGTCAAATGTAGCATAAAACCAAGGGTCGTTACTTCCTGCGGACAAATCGTTGTATAATAGATTAGTCGAATCAGAACCAAAAGCATTTATAATAGTATTACGTGTTAACGTTAGATTATTATAATCATTTTCAGGAATGGAACCATAAATAACCGCTGTTGTTCCCGATGTTGATGGTGTATCAATAATACCACCTAAGTAAGTATTGAAACCTTCAGCATAAGTAGATGTTGACCCGTTTGATAATCTAAACTGAACATCTAAATTTTGTGAAACTGGTGCAGGTAAAGCTCCAGTTACAAAAGTGATTGTATTTGCAGATGATGAACCTGTAAAACCTGCAGTCCAAGTTGATGTTGCAACACCTGAATCAATACCAATTGTAGTAGGGTCAGGGTTTGCAGTTACTCTTATACTCCATGATGGACCAGCATCATATCCAGATAAACCAAGAATTCTTGTGAAGAACATTTGGTTCGACTGTTGAAGATAAGATTTGGCAATATACGCCGCTTCATATTTAGGGATTTGTGTATTCACAAACTTTTCGGGAATTGTTCCACCGAAAAATGCTTGGAATTCATCATAGTTCGTGATAAAAATAGGTTCGAAAGCAGGACCCTTGATGGATTCTCCAACAAGACCTAATGTCGTTACACCGACACTTTGAGCCACGAATGATAAGTCTGTTTCTGAGGTATAAACACCGGGAGAAACGTATACTTTTTGATTTGCTTGTGCTGTTGCCATTATTAAATTATTCTAATGCAGATTTATTTTAATGATAAATATTAGTATTTGAATGAAAAAACTTGACTTTCTGATATCTATTTATAAACGGTGAGAATTAATTCTGCCTTTTTTCTACCATGAAAACAAAGAAAGAAATCAAAAACATAAAAATATCCCCTGAATCACATGATATCCTAAAAAAATACTGTGATAAGAGAGGAATTAAAATTTATAAATTTTTAGAAAATTTAATTATTGAGAAGTGTAAAGAGAAGAAAGATATATACGGAGAGAATTAAACCAACTTGTTTTCAAACAAAATATTACCATCTAAAGTATTGTCATTTTTTACGACTTCTATTCTCAAAACATCATCTAAAGTAACTTGGATAAAGTTCAAATCTGTTCCATAATAATCTCCATTAATGAAGACATCGAAAGTGTCAATATTGTTTGAAGAAATGAATGTCATGTCAACAGTAAAATCAACAATTCCACTCAAAACAGTGTTACCTGAGACAAATAAAAAGTTTTGACCAAACTCATCAGGATTTTCAGGATATACTTTTCTTTTTTTCTTTTTGTTATCCGATTCAACTTCGAACACTTGGGAAACTCTGGCAATAGCGGGTTTAACCTCAAACTCCTCTTCATCAATCAAATACCCTAACATTGTAAAATCATAACTTTGAACATAATATTTTCTAGCATCCAAATTCATTTGTGATTCATCAGAAACATTATTCAAAATAATTGGAACATATTGACCCTTTATGAAAGTATATGCTTGTCGAGAAGAAAACTTCTGCATGACAATCTTGTTGAGTTGATTCAACTCTCTCATTCTGTTACAAATAAATTTCAAACTGTAATTGATATCAACAGGAACAGGTTGAGGTATTGTATATATGTCCATACCTTGTTCGTTACCGTTCCAAGTTGGAACCGACGCATAATAAAATTGTTTTCTATTTGGTATGGTATATTGTAATGCCGGATTTGTTCCATATTTTACCTCGGGACTTCTAACAACGGTAATAAATGGTGGTGATGGATTATAATCCAAATCAACAAACAATGCTGTCTCCACGTATTGAGCCCAGTTCTGAGTTGTAATAATTGTATCTACCATTGGGACAACTTTTCCCGCGGTCACAACTTCCAACTCACCCTTAACAAAATCAAGCATCCCCCTATCCAAGTCGGCATGTAAAACTGACTTAGGTAAAAACGTTCCGTCTTTATTGATAAACTCCAATAACTGTTCTCTCCTAGCAGACAATGTTTTCTTAGGGACTAACGGTAATGTCGGTTTGACTTGTTTTGGTAATGGCATATTAAAAATATTTATTCGATTACAAATATTTTATTTTTTGAGTTTATCATAACAACTTCGTTTGCGTTGTATACAGGCTCTTTTGTTTTTTTGTAAACAAAACTATCATATAAATACGGGTTATATGTTACTATCTCACCTACAGGCTCTTCAGGCATTTCTTCACAAGGATGTTCACAAAAATCTTCTAACATACCAATAACAAAAGCATGAACATTTTTTGATTTTTCTTTTCTAACCTTTTCTTTTCCCCCAACTCTAACTCTGAACTCAACATCTTTTAATTCCAAATAGTCGGCATGAAAAACAACAATCCCATTTTTTTGAACCGAAAAGGTGTGTTTATGTAAGTTATAATAAACCATAACCTTCTCACCAATTAAACTATTCGACAAAGATTTTTTCTGAGCCTCGGTTATTAGAATTATCATATACCTCTGAATTCGTTTTCACTAACATATGTTGCCACGATTGTTCTATAGAACGGCTTATACCCACCATACGTATGTTTATTATCAGACCTAACATACCCATCGTCACTTACCACATAATACCTTACTCTATCTTCGCTTTCATAGTATCCGAAATAATCACCTTGGAATATCTCGACACCCAAATCTTCAAGAGTCTTTTGATAAATTGAAAATTTCATGTTGCCAGGTTCTTGTAATTCAATTTTGGAGTTACCATAGTTTTTACCTGATGGAGCCATAACTTGAACGTATCCTTTCAACTCAACGGGAGCCAAGAACTGTATACCATCTTCCAATACCTCACCATAAACATCATCGGTCTTTGTCTTATATCTATCAATACGATATAATATAACGGTAAAGTTCATATCACCAATCAACCACTCTTCACCCATACCAATATCTAAAGCATAGTCTTCCCGACCAAAGAACTTACCTAATCTTGTAATTGGGACTAAATTTTCCATATTGATAAATACTCATTATATGACTATATTTAAACCGAATATGAAAATTACACCACCGACCAAAATATATTTAAAAAATAGTCCTCTACATAATTTGGGGGTTTTCTCATCACAACCCATAGGGGAATATGAAATCATAGATGTATGTCCTTTTATTTCATTCCCTCAAAGACCTGATGAAAAAATACCTGTATTTTCGAATTATGCATTTTGTTACCCTCGCTCTGAAAATTGGAGAGAACATGCATTGGTATTAGGTTATGGGTCATACTTCAACCACTCCGAAAAACCAAACGTAGATTGGTATACTGATGAAGAAAATCGAACGTTTATATTTTTTGCCATGAGAGGTATAAAACAGGAAGAAGAACTATTAATAAATTACGGTAACGGTAGTCATTTTGAATAATGGAAAATATTAGTTTAGAATCAAAGGCGTTGTTACTTCTTGAGAATTACGAAGGGGCTAACAATTATTTGCTTGAACTGAAAAGAAAATCCCAAGTTAACCGAAAGTTTTATCCTACAAGAAGTCAATCAGAATATATTATCAACAACCATGACAAACAACCAAAGGTTGCAAAGAAATGGATAATACTCGACGCATACTTTGCTCAAAAATTAGCCGACGATAAATTATACACAGAAATACCACAAAAGGTTTGGGTTGAGAAACTTTTGGCTGAAAAAGACAAAGCCTATCACATTTGGGGAAGAGTATTCGAAACAGAAGAACTTCATGACTTTTGGTTGCCAAAAGCTTCAATAATTAAAGATAATACTGTCAAAGATGTTGTTATTGATTATGAAAAATATTCACACCGACCTCCACTATCCCATCAAAAAGAAGCAGTTCAAAAATTAGTTGAAAACAAAAGATACATCTTGGCGGATGACATGGGTCTTGGTAAAACTACTTCAACAATTATAGGAGCTCTTGAAACAGGAGCAAAAAAGATATTAATCATCTGTCCCGCAACACTTAAGATAAACTGGAAAAGAGAGATTGAAAATTACTCTGATAGGAGTGTTTTTATTGCGGAAGGAAAAAACTTTTCAACGGAGCACGACTTTGTAATCATAAACTACGACATAATAAAAAATTTCCATGACCCTAAAAAGAAAGATGATTCGGAAATTCTTAGAGCCAATTTTGATTTGGTGGTTGTTGATGAAGCACACTATATCAAAAACGCTCAAGCCCAAAGAACAAAATTAATTAACGACATTGTTAAAAATGTTGATAGGATTTGGCTCCTTACAGGAACCCCAATGACTTCGAGACCAATTGATTATTATAACCTATTAAGTTTGGTTGATTCTCCTGTTGCAAAAAATTGGATGGCATATGTCATCAGATATTGTCAAGGATATCAATTCAAGGTGGGTTCGAGAAAAGTTTGGAATGTGATGGGAGCGTCTAACCTTGAAGAACTTAGAGACAGAACTTCAGGACTAACTTTAAGAAGACTCAAAGAAGATGTATTAGACCTTCCCGATAAGATTATAACACCAGTATACCTAAGATTAAAATCTAAAGAGTATGAAGAGGTTATGGGTGAATACTACAATTGGTATGAAAAGAACCCCGAAGAATCTAAATCCTTAACCGTTCAGTTTACCAAATTAACAAAGGTTCGTCAAATCATTGCTAACGAAAAAATTGCGCAAACAATTGAACTAACCGAAAACATTTTAGAACAAGATAAAAAGGTTATCATATTTTGTAACTTCACAGAATCCTTGAATAAAATTGTCGAACACTTCGGTAAGGCTGCGGTGAAAGTTGACGGTTCGATGTCTAAACCTGAAAGACAACATAGTGTTGATGAATTTCAAGATAACCAGAAGGTTAAAGTATTTGTTGGTAATATTAAAGCCGCAGGTGTTGGACTTACACTCACAGCCGGTGAAGCGGTAGTAATGAACGACCTTTCATTTTTACCATCAGACCACGCCCAAGCAGAAGACCGAGCTTATAGATACGGTCAAAAAAATAATGTATTAGTTTACTACCCCATATTCGAGAACACAATCGAAGGAATTATCTACGACATATTGAATAATAAAAAACAAGTGATTGCCACGGTGATGGGGGACAATCAAAACAGCGGAGACGTTGCTGAAGAAATTTTAAAGAGAATTAATGAAATGCGTCATTAAATGAAATACGAGTTATTTATATGTATGAATAACTCAAACCTATGAATAAAACAGAAGAGAAAATTCAACAACTTGAAAAACAATTACACGAAAACCACATTCAAGAAGAAAAAAAGTTGTTGATTAATGAAATGAAAAAAATTGGAATAGAAAAATTACCTTATTCCTATTCAGCCCTGAAACAGTTTATCGATGCGGAAACAATGGATTTCCATTATAACAAACATTACAAAGGGTATGTGGATAAACTAAACGCCGCTTTATCTAAGAAAAAATATGGTGATTTGGAATTAGAACAAATCATCAAAACAATCAGCCGATTCGACAAAACAATTAGAAATAACGCAGGCGGTGTATTCAATCACGCTTTATTTTGGAACATGTTAACACCACAACCAAAAAAGTTGACAGGTGAATTATACAAAAAGATTACAAAAGAGTTCGGTAGTTTCCCAGCGTTCAAGAAAAAATTTGAATCTGTCGCTAAAGATAGATTTGGTTCAGGTTGGGTTTGGTTAGTTTTGACCGCAAAAAATGGTCTTAAGATTATGTCTACTCCTAACCAAGACAATCCGCTAATGAATGTAATCGAAGGTGGGGGATTTCCATTATTAGGATTGGACCTTTGGGAACATGCCTACTATTTGAAATACAGGAACAAAAGAGACGAATACATTGCAAATTTTTGGAAAGTTGTTAACTGGGATTTCATAACTAAACTTTATGAAATGAAGACTGAAACAAAACTTTTAGAATCTGAGGGATTCTCTAAGGTTATTTCTGAAGCTTCTGAACCAAAGTTTTGTTCTGCTAAAGAGGTGTCATTCTATAATGAATTAATCAATAACAAAAAGATTAAAGAGGTTTACCAAAACGGTATTACCCACATATTGAAAAAAGTGTTCAGTCAATTTTGGGTTGATTCAACATCAAAAGAAATGTCAGGATTTTATGGAATAGAAACCAAAGAAGGTAGGTCTATGTTGAATAACCTAAACACAAACTTCAACGCGTTTTGTCTAATTGTTAAAGCGGTTAACAATCAAATCGAAAGTCTTGGTCAAACAGATAAAATGTTTGACTTTTCGAAATCTGAAAACAGAGATTTAGAAGAAGTAAAAAGATTTCTAAGAGCGTTGGATTATTTTAGAAACGATATTTTTACCAAAGAAAATAAAGACTTCATTAATATCATAAAAGTTTTGATGGCTTTGTGGAAGAGGGGTCAAAAAAGTGAATCAAGCGCAACGAAAAAGATGGAAATTTATTTTGGTAAAGATGCGAGTGTTAAACAAGTTGGTGGTCATGGACAGAAAAAGGACGCATTCAAAGGAATAGATTTGATTGTAAAATTGAATGATAAAGAATATACTGCTCAAGTTAAACCATATTCTACCATGTCAATTATTAAAGACAAAATAGAATTATTAGATACAGGTAATGTGAAAAAATATGACACTGATTGGTTAATCTTTGTGAATCAAAAAACAAACAAGATACTTATTTTCAAAAACAACCCAATTACAAATGAAAATCAATATTCATTCAACATGGATTCGTTGTTACATGAAATAGAATAAACAAAGATATATTTATATAATATGCCAGTAATACCAGAACCAGAAAGGTCGAAAATATACACCCGAATTAAACACCTATTAGGTGCTCCACTTAGAAGTGTGGAGGTTGAAGATGAGATGATGGATTCTCTGATGGAACTTGCTATTGGTGATTATGAAGAATATATACTTCAATGGTTAATTGATAGTCAGTGGGTTAACCTTGTAAATCTTAACATGACCGAAAAATCTGTTGCAAGAGCTCTTGTAACAAGAACAATGGACTTTGAACAACAATTTGCATATTCGTATTCAAAAATTGTTGGTCTTCAAACAACAGGTCCGTGGGTATTAAAGAAAGACTATTTCATTTTAAGTGCTAACACTCAAAACTATGAAATTCCTGCAGGTCGTGAAGTTAACGAACTCTTATGGTTCAGTAACCAACCATGGACAGCATTTGGTTTAGGTGGTGTTGGTGGATTCGGATTTGGTGGTATTGGTTTAGGTGCTAATGAAGCTGGTTACGCTCAGATGGGTTATCAAGGTTCTTATTTCATGATGTCAGGATTTGACTATTTGATAAGAATGCAAGAAGCAAATATCTTAAACAGAATTTTGGGTGGTTCTTTAACTTATAGAATTACAGGATTACCAGATGGTAAAAGAAACGTTTTCCTTTACAATACACCGGGCGGAAGATTCAATTGGAGTAACTATAGTCTATATGTGGGTAAAGCCGTTTGGTATTGGTATTATGATGTAGGTGCAGACGAAAGAGCAGATTGTTTGAAAGCAAATCCTGATATTATCAAATTACCTACGGACGTTCCTATAGAAGACTTGACTTGGGAAGATTTAAATGCACCTGGTAAACAATGGGTTCGAAGATGGTTTACCGCATATGTTAAAGAAACATTGGCGAGGGTGAGGGGTAAGTATAGTGGAAATTTGAAAACACCTGACTCTGAAATTACAATGGATTACCAATCATTGTTAACAGAGGCCAAAGACGAAAAGTCTAAGTTACTCGAAGAACTAATTGGCGCTGAAGGATGGTTGACAAGATTAAGACCTGAAAAGGTAATGGAAAGAGAAGCATTAATTGCTGAGAACTTAAATAAACAAATGAAGTTCAGAGCAATGCCAAGACAAATATACGTAATATAATGGCAATTATTAGAACAATACCATCACAGAGAATTATCAACGGGGTTACACTAAAAACTTCGGAAATATCTACTGTCTCAGAAAAAGAATATTCAACTAACGGAGAAGCATGTATCGTAGTTAGAGGTGTTAATGAGTCAACAATTGTGTTGGACTCAAGAACCACAGACCACGTAGTTGTTAAGGCTATGACAAGAACACTCGTAAAACCTGACATCGGTAAAATCGATGAAGATTACGATGAAATTCTTTTAGATAGATACGCTTGTGTTGAATTTAGATTCGTTGTTAATAATTGGTATATCTTATCATCAGACGGTCTCAAGAACTCCTAATTTGAGTTCCCATCCTTCTTCTGCTAAATCATACATGTAGTCAGGTTTTAGACCTCGTCTTTCCCAATAATTTAATTCCTGTTCAGTAATATCTAATACGTCTTTCTGCAAATCATCTTGGTCACCTTCACCTAATGGATGTCCGTTAATTAATTCACATTGTGCTGTAGTGAAAATACCTCTTTCAGCCGGGTCACTAACAATCAAACCATTTCTAACTTCATCTTGGAATACAACCATTAAAGGTTCGATTCTTTTGTTGAATGTTGCAACCGCTCTTGGAACATTATAATCACCAGTCAACTCAGGGTCCTTATCCAAAATGTCTTTGTCCAACATATAACAGTTAACCATAACCCCATCAGTAATTGGTTTTGCTTTAGGATTGTTCATTAGATTCATAGCATTTGTGTCTTTAATTTGTTTTGCAGTCATCTTCTGAACATCACCTTGTGATGCTTTTGTTCCATTATTGACATACATTATAACATCACCCAAGTTGACACTTAGTCCTTCTTGTATTGCAAGTTCCATATGAGCCATACGAGACATACTGTTACCCGCCTTAGTTTTAGTTGTCAATCTTTTTCTATATTCATCGAGAGTTAACTTAACCTTAGCTCTTTGGGCAATCTTACTTAGTGGAACTTTCTTATCAAATATCTTTTGTAGATACTCGTAATAATATTCGACAAACGCTTTACCATCGCCTTGTAACAACATCTTGATTCCTTTATCCAGGAACTCTTCAATGTATAAAGGTAACTTCTTTGATTTAATAGAATTGCCAGTCAATTTTATCTTTCCCTTGGCATCCATAACAGCGTAATTTTTTCTGGCAAGATTTATACATGAAGGCCACACCCCATCGGTATCAAGTGCCATCTCACCTCTCATGAATATATCGTTATACTCCGCAACATCAGCTTCAGGACCATAATACTCTTTACCTAACTTTACTTTCCAATTCAATCCACGACCAACATATACACGGTCTTTAGCATCATCAGGAGTAGAGAAGTTTACACCATCCGTATCCATCACCAACGGAACATAACCTTTAGTCATAAAGAATTTAATCATCTGACGAAGATATTGTCTACCGGTGCAAGTGATTTGTTCTCCCATATACATGTCACCCCAAGCATAAACCTGAGGGGCTGACAACGCACCGAACATTGAGTTAATGAAGATTTTAATCGGCAATTGTTTGTTACCATATGATTCAGATTTTTTACGGTCTGTCTCATAGAATTGTTCCGCAAGTTGTTTGTATTTGATACGAGTATCACGGAAATATTTTAACATTCCTTTCATCGCACCTGTTACATCACAGTCAGGGAAAACATCGTGCACGAGTTGAATAGAGGGGTATAGAGACGAGAAGTCGAGCTTAAGGACGTTCTTGCTATAACCGACCTTAAGTAGTCGAGAAAGACCTCCTACGAAGTCTGTCTTAGATTGTTTAGCAGGAATTGCTAACCCATGTTTATAAGACCAAGCAAGCATCAACATTTTCCATAGTGTTGCAGTTCCCATTGTAGAAACTCTCTCATAAGTTGTTGGAATCATCGCAGCAAGTAGGAACGAACCTTGGTTGAATTCCTTGTCAACTTTCAAAGTCTCATCCAAGTCATCATCAAGATATCTCTCGACAAGGTTGTCCCCAGTAGTTTTTATGTATACCCCAGGAAACTTAATATCTAAGTCTTGGTATTCAGTTGCCTTCTTATATTTTCCGTTTTGAACATTTAACCAATACTCTTCTTTGTTCCTATACATCTTACCAATATTCTCATGGTCAATGTAAACACGGTCAGGCTCTTCAGCGTTAATAAACTTTGTAATATATTTCAAACCCGCAGCCTTGATACTTGAGTTGATAGCCTGAGCTCTACGAACTGCATGGATGATATCGATAACATTATAACCCCAAATTGAAGTTTGAATATAATCTTCAACTTCATTCGCAAGTTTCAATATTGTTTCTTTTCTTGTGAACGAATGTTGGGGGTGTAATGAACGACAAATCTTCTTTGGGTCAACTCCCAATATTTTACATCTTTCGAATATCCAATGCCAGTCAAAGTTCGCAGAATTGTATCCACCAATAATACTCGGCTTAATTTCATCAATCACTCTGAAGAACTCAATGATTGCAGTCTTCTCTTGAGACTCATCAAGACACTCAATTACTCGGTGGTATCCTTTATTGGTTTTAATTCCAATCATGAAAATACGACCATCTTTAGGGTCAAGGGCATCGGTTTCCAAGTCAAATACAAGTCTTGTAACTTGTTCATAATCTTCATAACCTTTGAATAGTCTTTTTTCTTTTGAAATAAGATATTGTTCTACAGGAGGTAGAATCATTATTTTTTCCTTAGCCTTTTCACCCCAAGGGTCACAACCACCATCTCTAAAAAATTGAATCAACTCACGATATCCCTTCAAAGATTTAACCATATAAGTCAAACCATTTTCAAGCCTTTCATTTCCTTGAGTTTCCAACTTATCAATCATGATTCCGTATTTTGTCATCGCTTCTTTCTGAGCGGCTTTGGAGTCACCATAAAACTTCAATCCACGTAAATCACCAACCCACGCAAACGGAATGAATGTGTCCTTACGGATTTCTTTCCCTTTACCAGGTGCCTCTTTGATTTTGTAAATTGAATTGGATGCGTAGTCAAACTCGATTGCGACTATAAATTCTTCAGGGTCGTTTCCGTGTAAGAACGATTCTATCTCTTCGTTAGATATCATAATATATTTTTTAGAGTGGTCTATTAGCTTTCACAATATGTGAAATTTACCTTC
>Ga0315903_10008228_pt1 | contig 12876 bp, 12 predicted proteins | sample LakEriMetagenome_7_FD_203524 | JGI IMG/M metagenome (GOLD analysis project Ga0315903, IMG submission 203524) | Freshwater fungal communities from buoy surface, Lake Erie, Ohio, United States - Buoy 2 MA119 | ecosystem: Environmental > Aquatic > Freshwater > Lake | place: USA: Lake Erie, Ohio...
CGATGACTCTTTTTCCTTCTATGCCTACGGGAAGTCCCAGTTTTTTCATCAGGTCAGGAAGATTACACACCTCACGCGTACCATAGAAAACACCCAGCCCGGTTGCCTCACGTCTGCCTCGTACACCTCCTTGTGTAATGGGTTTTCCGGTTACACAACCCGCGGCATCCACTTCGCCGGGACGCATCGATACGTAGGTGTCCAATATCCAAGACATTTCTCTTTCGCCTGTTCCGTAGTCGGGGGCTGGAACATCAGTGCCAGGTCCGATAAAATTCTTTTTTATTAATTCTGATGTGTAACGACGCGTAATTCGCTCCAGCTCGCTTACGGAGTATTTTTTGGGGTCTATCTTGATGCCACCTTTACCACCCCCAAAGGGTACATTAACGATAGTGCACTTGTACGTCATTAGAGCAGCGAGGGCCATCACTTCGTCTTGGTTTACTTCAGCTGCAAAACGAATACCTCCTTTGCAAGGGGTCTTGTGGTGGGAGTGTTGCACTCGATAGGCTTCGATCACCTCAATAGTGCCGTTGTCTCTTTTGATTGGAAAACGAAGTTGTAGTACGGAGTTACATTGCCGAATTTGGTTAAGCAGCCCGCTGTCCCATTTCGTGAATTTGGCAGCCTTGTCGAAACTTTTTTCTACGGCTCCAAAAAAACTGTAGTGTTTGTCAGACATAATTCAAGGTTTAAGCATTAGCAATCGTATCAAAAAAAAAGTCGTTTTATTCTTTTTCTAGTTTCGAAATCTTTCTGTCGAGTCGAATAAGGTACATTAGTAATCCACCTAAGATGGTCAACATAACGGCAATCACTACATAAATTCTGCCTTCGCTGCGCATCAGATCGGCCATCGGAGTAGGAGAGGGTTGCGCCAGTGCCGAGGTAGCCGTAACGGCTATTATCAGCAGTGCTGTGATAAGACTGGCAATGATTTTCATGAGATCAATTTTTTATCGGTGATCAATTGTAGTCTGACCTTTAGCGTGGCAATCCACACCCCCAATAAGGTCCAGCCAATAACGGCCGGATAAAATACAACGCGCATCGAAGCGCTGATGTCGTTTTTTACATCGAGAGCAGGGTTGCCATCGTTGCCTGGATGAAGGCTGGGTAAAATACGGGGCAAGATCCAGATGGCTGGAAAAAGAATCGCGTACGCAAAAATGTTATAGACGGCACTGAGGCGGGCTCGTTTATCGATATCGGCAATCGCATCGCGCAAGATCAGGTACGCGCTGTAGACCAGCAATGCTATGGCGGCTCCAATTAGTTTGGGATCGCGGGCAATGGTACTAAACGAATTAAGGAGAGGTTTATTAGGGTCGGCCCAGGTGTAGGAGGCCCATATGGCACCGGTGGCATATCCGAGAACACCCAGCAGCATGGCGGTAACAGCAAACTGTCTGGCATAAATATCGTGTTTCAGATCGAGGCTGCGCAGGTATTTAATGGCGTAGACAACCGATACGGTAAAAAGAATCATCATTGCAAACCACATGCACACGTGAAAGTATAGGTTTCGTATGGTTTCTTGCAGCAGCGGCAGGGCAGGAACGGGCCCGAGTAATCCGGCCACGATGGTGTAGACAAGCAAGACGGCCGATAATATTTTCCACCAGTTCTTCTTCATGCGATCGGAGTTGCAAAATTACGGAGATGGGGTCGTAATCGCATGATCGTATCTTAATCTTTCCATAAGAATGGAAAAAGGATTACGGCCATAAGTACAATCAGCGCATCTAGAGCTATTAAAAGCCCAACAGCAGACCCAGAAACACTTAGTAGCGGGCTAAAAGTGGCACTGGAAAGGCGCATCAGCAGCACCAGCTGTGGAATAATCACCGGAAATCCTAGCAGGGCCATGATGGCTGCATTTTGCTGGGCCTTGGCAGCGATGGCTGCTAAAAAGCTAAATACCAAGCTTAAACTGATACCACCTAGCAGTACGAGTCCAGTAAACGGCCAGGCTTGTTTCATCGGATTACCAAGTAAAAAAGTAAAAAGCAGTAAGCTGATGCCGCTCATCAGGATCATCAACAGTGCGTTGAACAGTAACTTGGACAGCAAAAATTCGGTGGCATTGTTGATGGTGTAGAAGTAAAGCATTCGCCCTCGGCTTTCTTGTAAAAAACTTTTAGCTACTGCATTGATACAGATAAAAAGCAGGTTGACCCAAAAAAGCCCATTCCAAACAGCTGCTTCGGGTTGGTCAATGGCCATAAACAAAACAAACAAGGTGGTCCCGATGTAAAGCAATAATCCGTAAAAACTGTATTGCTGCCGGGTCTCAAGCAGGAGTTCTTTAGCCAATAGGGCTCGGATGCGTTTCATCGGCAAATTTTCTCAGGGTTGCGAATAGCATTGGCGACAGCGGGGTTCGTAACTATCGGTAGCTCCCAAAAGTACCTGATCTTCTCCAGCCGCTATCCGGAACGAGTAGTTAGCCATAGCTCCACAACGCACACAAATCGCATGGAGTTTGGTTACATGATCGGCTTTGGCCATCAGTTGGGGCATAGGGCCAAAGGGTTTTCCGGAAAAATCCATATCGAGACCGGCTGCGATTACTCGCACACCGCGAGTTGCCAGTTGCTCGCACACATCTACGATGCTGTCGTCAAAAAACTGTGCTTCATCTACGCCAATGACCTCTACGTCTTCGGCCATCGAGAGGATTTGTAAGGGGTCTTCGATGGGGGTAGAGATATAAGAATTTGTGTCGTGTGATACGATCTTTTCTTTTGCGTAGCGGGTGTCTAGTAGTGGCTTTACAACCAGTAAACGCTGGTTGGCGATCCGAACCCGCTTTAAGCGTCTGATCAGTTCTTCGGTCTTTCCACTGAACATCGATCCGCAAATCACTTCGAGACTGCCTCTGGCAAGCCCCCTTACATTGGGTTCAATAAACATAGCTGGTTGTGCAATGTGACTGTTATGCAGTAACTTTAGAAAAACTTTTCAAAGATACTGGAATGGATCGAATCGATTTGCTTATCAATACACTTAGACAGCAGTATCAGCAAAAAGAATCTTCTGAAATTCTATTGCAAACTATCGCACAACTGCAGGCCGAGCTTATCGCAGACGGCACCGGACAGACGCTTCACCTAGGCACAGCCAAAATTGCCGTTATGATGCCAGTCGGCGCTGGTGCTGGATTGGTAAACGCCAATAGCCCTGCTGCAGAATCTGTCTCTATTAATGAACGAATTGCGCCTGTTCAACCAGTATTGGCTGATACCCTAAGCAGCGAGCCGATTCGCGAGCTTAAAAAAGCGATCGACATCAATGATCGATTTTTATTAACGCAGGAGCTCTTTGGTGGAGATGAGAAAAAATTTGAACAGGCCATCAAAACCATCGATGCCTTTAGCATTCGGGCAGAGGCTTCTTTTTGGATAGAAAAAGAGATCAAAGCTAAGCCTGGTTACCCTAAAGGAAGTACAGCGGCCCTCTTGCTCGATCAGTTAGTAAGTAGACGATTTTCTTGAATATAGTCTACGATACACTGGGTAGCTCCGGCCTGTTGACGTACGTATGCGCCCGCTTTTTGTCCAGCTTCACGACATTGGTCAGAGTTTAGTATAAGACGGGTCAATAGGCTCTCTAATGTGTTGCCATTATCGTTAGATGCAAACGAAAAAGCGGCTTGTTGTTCAATTAAGGCCATTGCCTCTGCATGCTTTTTATGAAAGGGGCCAAAAAGTACCGGAATCGAGTAGACGGCTGCTTCTAGCGTGTTATGAATACCGGCTCTGTGCAATCCTCCGCCTATGTAGGCAATAGTACCGTAGCGGTAAAGCCTAGATAGCATTCCATAGTTATCCATGATCATAACTCGAGGAGCGGGCGCTTCTTTTTTCCATTGGCTATAGCATACGGCATCATCAAATAATTCTTTTAGGGCCTTTACGTGCGACTCCGATAATTCGTGTGGGGCAATAATCACTTTAAGCGAGGTTAGCTGCGGATGTTGCAGTGCTTCTTGGAGCGCCTTCTCGTCTTCTGGCCAGGTACTGCCGGCCACCAATAATGGCTTGTTTGACTTGAATGCCTCTATCCCCTCAATAGGGAGGGCTTGTGATGCGATGGTGAGGACTCTGTCGAAACGGGTGTCACCCGCCACAGAGCTGATGTCTTTTACTCCCAACTGTGCGGCAAGCTTTAACGAGGATTCATTTTGCAAGAATAAGTGTTGAAAGCGCCCCAACATTTTTCTGGAGAGCGTCCCATACCATTTAAAAAAGTTCATGTCTTCTCTAAAAAGGGCAGACACTAGCAGAAGAGGAATCTGTTGGTAAAATATCTTCTTGAGGTAAAAAAACCAAAACTCGTACTTGACAAAAATGACCAGCGAAGGATGGGTCAGCGAAAGAAATTGTTTAGCAGTGCGCGGTCCGTCGAGCGGAAGATAGCAGACCCAATCGGCGCCTTTGTAATTTTTCTGTACCTCATATCCCGAAGGAGAGAAGAAAGTAAGCAGTATCCGATGGCCAGGGTACTGCGATCGTAGCGCTTCTAACAGTGGTCGACCCTGCTCAAATTCGCCCAAAGAGGCGCAGTGCATCCAAATGACCTTATCGGAAGGTTTTATTTGTCTCCGCAGGTATTCCATGACGCCTTTTCGGCCATTTCTCCATTGGCGGGCTTTGTTATAAAAGGGAGAGGCGGCCAAGATAGCCAGGCGAAATAAGATCAGAAAAATGTGATAAAGAAGTACCTGCAAAAAGAAAGATTATGCTTGAGCAAAGGTAATGTCATCGGATCGAATGCCCCGCCATTTTACTACTTTTGTTTTTCATTTTGCTTTCCAAAATTTTAGCTATGCGTCCGCTTCAAATGGTAGATACCAAGACCCAGTACTTGCATATTAAAGAAGAGGTAGATAAGGCCGTTAGTGAGGTAATGGATTCAGCCGCTTATATAAATGGTCCGGCCGTTGGTCAGTTTGCCGAGCAGCTGGCTTCTTATTTGTCAGTCAAGCATGTTATTCCCTGTGCTAATGGCACTGACGCATTACAGATTGCTCTGATGGCACTCGATTTGCAACCAGGTGATGAAGTTATTACACCTTCTTTTACCTACATTGCCACTACTGAGGTAATCGCACTGCTTCGTCTTAAGCCCGTATTCGTAGAGGTTGATCCCTTTCATTTTTGTATGGACCCCGTGGCTCTGGAGCGGGCCATCACTCCGCGCACCCGTGCAATTGTGCCCGTTCATTTGTACGGACAGGCAGCTCCCCTTAAAGAGATATTAGATATTGCATCGCGCCATGGCATCGCCGTTGTAGAAGACAATGCGCAAGCTATTGGCTGCGATTATATTTTTGAAGATGGGCAAAAAAAGAAGACCGGTACCCTAGGAACAATTGGATGTACCTCCTTTTATCCTTCAAAAAATTTAGGGGCCTTTGGAGATGGGGGAGCGCTGTTTACTAACGATGATGTACTGGCATCGCGTATCCGGATGATCGCCAACCACGGACAAAGTAAACGCTATTATCATGATGTAGTTGGTTGTAATAGTCGGCTCGATACGATGCAAGCTGCCATACTATCTGTCAAGCTTACGCGGCTCGATCAGTACAATGCGGCCAGACGCCAGGCAGCGGGTTTTTATGACCAGGCCTTTGCTGGATGCTCTTCTTTACTCACTCCTCGAAGAGTAAACCACGGAACGCATGTTTTTCACCAGTATACTTTGCGTGTTACCAATGGGCAGCGGGATGCGTTGGCGACCTTTCTCACAAACCGGCAGATTCCATCGATGATTTATTATCCCGTGCCTGGCCATCGTCAAAAAATGTTTGATTCTTTTTTGACTACTACTCCCGATCTTCCCATCACTGATTTACTTACGGAACAAGTTATCTCGTTGCCTATTCATACTGAACTCGATACAGAGCAGCTTTCGTTTATTGCTAGCGGAGTCTTAGATTTTTTTAAAACAAGGGCCTGATGTCTCACCCACTCATCGATGCACTCAAGCAGCGCCGCTCTAGTATTGCTGTGCTGGGGTTAGGTTATACCGGCTGGCCCCTGGCCTTATCGTTGCATGAACATTTTGAGGTGTGTGGCTTTGACACCAATGAGCGTCGCATCTCGCAGTTGCAACAACTGCTTAGCCGCTCATCATCTTTATCACTATCTTACTCTAGCGATGTTCTATCGAATTGTGATTGCTTTATTGTAGCGGTTCCTACTCCGGTAACAGAAAAAAACGAGCCAGATCTTCGCTCGTTAGAAGCGGCCCTTTTATCAGTGGCTGCCGTATTGAAATCTGGTGCACTGGTTATTATTGAGAGTACTGTTTATCCGGGTTGTACTGAAGAGTTTTGTCTACCCTTGCTAGAAAAACACAGCGGCTTAAAAGCAGGGGTTGATTTTGGGCTGGGCTATTCTCCCGAGAGGATCAATCCGGGCGATCAGGTTCATACTCTTACTACAGTTACCAAATTGGTATCGGCTGTGCATACACCCTGGCTGGATGTTGTAAAGTTTATTTATGAAACAATCGTTACGGCCGGCGTGCATGTTTGTGCTAGCGTAAAGGTGGCCGAGGCGGCAAAAATGACCGAGAATATTCAGCGGGATGTGAATATTGCGTTGATGAATCAGCTGTCCGAGCTTTACGAGCATCTCTCTATAAGTACGGGCGATGTGTGGCAGGCCGCTGCTACCAAATGGAACTTTTTACCCTTTCGTCCCGGACTAGCGGGCGGGCATTGTATCAGTGTAGATCCCTACTATCTTCTACATCGAGCTAAAAGTATTCCCTTTTCACCTACGTTAGTAGCCGAAGCGCGTCGCGTCAACGAAATGGTTAGGACTCGAATTCTCCAGCGAATTCTTGATCACTTGCAGCATAATGCCATTGATTATGCAAAGGCTCGCATCCTTATCAAAGGAGTAACTTTTAAAGCTAATGTAGCCGATGTGCGCAACGCTAAGATCGTAGTCGTTGCATTGGATTTGATTGCGCTGGGGTGCACGGTTGACCTAAGTGATCCTATCGCCGATGAAGTCGCTCTTCTTCACGAGTACGGACTTTGCTTAGTTTCGAAGGAGGGAGTCGAGTATGATATTGTGGTTATTGCCGCCGATCATAGCGACTATTATCTCCTTGAAGAAAGCTATTTTTGCGAGCGAACCCGTCAGGGGGCACTCGTTGTCGATCTGACCGGTATCTATAGAAACCGTATTATCCAACGAAACTACTGGACGCTCTAGTATGCCATTTATAACAACGTCACTTCCCGATCTTCTGATTTTTGAGCCACATGTGCACAGTGATGAAAGAGGCTATTTTTTTGAATCATACAACCAGTCTGTCTTTGAGCAGGCCGGGTTGGATATTCGTTGGGTGCAAGACAACCAATCTTCGTCTCAGTATGGCGTTATCAGAGGGTTGCATTTTCAAGTACCTCCGCATGCGCAAACAAAGTTAATTCGCGTATTAGCGGGTCGTATTCTCGATGTGGTCATAGATATCAGAAAAGGGTCGCCTACGTTTGGTCACTCGTTCAGTATAGAACTGTCTGCCATCAATAAAAAGCAGTTGTTGGTGCCCAAAGGATTTGCACATGGGTTCTCTGTTCTTAGTGAGCAAGCAGAAGTGTTGTACAAGTGCGATACGCTCTATCATAAACCCAGTGAGCAAGGTATCTTGTATGCCGATCCCGATCTTGCGATCGACTGGACCATTCCAGTTAACCAGGCCCTCGTCTCTGAAAAAGACAAGGTATTGCCATTGCTAAAACAGTTGAATTCTCCTTTTGACTATGCTGCAAAATAAAGCTGATCGTATGAATGCCTCTGCGGCAGTCACCCCCAAGCCAAAAGTGCTAGTCACAGGTGCCAATGGGCAGCTAGGAAAGGAGCTCAGGCAATTGGAGAAGGCTTGGCCGCAGTTCGATTTTTTGTTTTTGTCTAGAGAGGATTTGCCTATTCACCACTTTGAGTTGGTGCGACAGTTTTTTGCTGCCGAACATCCCGATTATCTCATTAACTGTGCGGCTTACACTGCTGTCGACAAGGCTGAGTCAGAAAAGGAATTAGCTTATCAGATTAATGCAGAAGCTGTGGGTGTGCTCGCTGCCATTTGCAAGCAACAGCATTGCCGGTTTATTCATATCTCTACCGACTATGTTTTTGATGGCAGCGGTCAGCGCCCCTACACCGAAGAGGATCCCTGCTCTCCACAATCAATATATGGGGCATCTAAATACCAGGGCGAGCAGTTGGCCCTTAAGTATGACCCTGGTTGTATCATCATTCGCACGTCTTGGGTCTATTCCTCTTTTGGAAAGAATTTTGTCAAAACCATCTTGCGTTTGCTGAAGGAAAAGCCGGCCTTGTCGGTGGTCAATGATCAGCAAGGGTCGCCTACCTATGCAGCGGACCTTGCTGAAGCGATACTTTTAATAATTTCTTCAACTAGCTGGAAGCCAGGAATCTATAATTATAGCAATACTGGAAATATTACTTGGTACACGTTCGCCCTTGCCATTGCGGCACTGCAGCAGTCCTCCGTACCCATTCAGGGTATCAGCACCGATCAATATCCTACAGCCGCCCGCCGCCCAGCTTATTCAGTACTCGATACTACCAAGATAACCGAAACATTTGGGGTGCCTATTAGGGATTGGAAAGAGAGCTTAGCGCGTTGTCTGTCTTTTTGTACATTCAGTGCCTAAACTATTTGTATGGCTGCTCCTACTCGAAGAGACTTCTTTAAAAAGACTGGTCTTTTCTCCGCTGCTGGACTATTGGCCGGTGTTTATCCGGCTGCTGCACTCAAAAATGTATTTAAAAAGTCTAGGGGGCTTTCTGCAGACCAACTGGCAACCGACGAAGATTTTTGGTATCAGATTCAGCAGTCTTTTACCGTTTCTCCGGGCCTCATCAACCTAAACAATGGTGGTGTATCGCCGGCGCCTCGCACCGTGCAAGATGCGATGAAACGCTATTATGATTACAGCAACGAGACGCCCAGCTATTACATGTGGCGCATCTTAGATCAGGGTCGCGAACCTTTACGACAACAGCTAGCCCGCTTGGCCGGATGTGCGGCCGACGAAATTGCCATCAATCGTAATTCTTCTGAGGGTCTCGAGACCGTCATTTTTGGGATGACGCTTGCAGCCGGTGATGAAGTGGTGGCTTGCCGACAGGATTATCCTAATATGATCAATGCCTGGAATCAGCGGGTAATTAGAAACGGCATTAAAATGGTTTGGGTTAATCTTACATTGCCCTCGGAGGATGAGGACTATTTAGTTAGTCAGTATATAAATGCATTTACCTCCAAAACAAAAGTGGTTCACCTTACCCACATTATCAATTGGAACGGACAGGTATTGCCCGTACAAAAGATCGCGCGCGAAGCCCGTCGCCGGGGTATTGAAGTAATTGTTGATGGTGCTCACAGTTTTGCACATCTCGATTTTAAGATCCCCGATCTGGAGGCCGATTACTTTGCCACTAGTTTGCACAAGTGGCTTTATGCCCCTATTGGTAGTGGCATGCTGTATGTGCGCAAAGAGAAGATTGGTGGCATCTTTCCTCTGTTTGCCAACGATTCCCCCAAGAGTGATGACATCCGAAAATTTGAAGCTCTCGGCACTCGTCCGTTTTTTATTGAACAGGCGATCGGAAAGGCCATTGAGTTTAATGAGATGCTGGGGATTGATCGCAAACAAAAGCGCTTGCACTATCTTAAAAACTATTGGATGGAGCGGGTTCGTTCGCTTCCTGGGGTTCAGTTACATACCTCGATGGACCCGAAGTGGGCCTGTGCTATAGGTAACATGTCGGTGGAGGGTAAAACGCCCGGCGAATTAGATCGGTTCTTGCTCGATAAATGTAAGGTGCATACAGTGGCCATTCAATGGGAGAATATCAACGGCATTAGGGTTACGCCCAATGTTTATACTACCACTCGTCAGCTAGATCAGTTTATAGAAGGGATTAGAGCGTTTACCAGCCCTGCCCGCTAATGCGGGCAAGGATTACTTCGCCCCTTTGGGGCTCAGTGATGCCCTTGCAGGATTACTTCGCCCCTTTGGGGCTCAGTGATCACTGGGGGGGGAGTCAACAAAAAACCCTGCCCGCTAACGCGGGCTTTGGTTTTTTTATGTCAAAGCTTAACAAAGCAAGCTTTGTACGCTTCTCCATAAAAAAACCCGACACAACGTGTCGGGTTTTTTGTTGACCCATAAGGATTCGAACCTTAACAGACAGAACCAAAATCTGTAGTGCTACCGTTACACCATGGGTCAATCCGGCCGCTTTTTATAGCGGAGTGCAAAAATAGGGCTATCCCCGTTTTTACCCAAATGGTTTTAAAAGAATTTAGAACTCAGTAAACCTCGACTAGGTAGTAGTTTTTTTTGCCCTTTTGTACTAGTAGGTATTTATTATGCAGAAGGAGCGATGAATCGATTGTCCAATCGAGGCTGTCTACTTTTTTTCGGTTAATACTGATGCCGCCGCCTTGGATTAGTTTGCGAGCCTCGCCCTTGCTTGGTAAGATTCCTGACTGTGCTAAGAAATTGACCGCATCAAGGCCCTGCTGTAGGTCGGCATGGGAGAAGCGGATGTGTACGACCCCCTCCATCGAGGCCAGGTCTTGTTCGCTTAGTGATTCAACCGGAGCTTGCTGATTAGAAAAGAGCTTTTCGGTAGTGGCAATGGCTTTTTCTAATTCCTCTTGCCCATGAATAAAACGGGTGACCTCTTCTGCCAGCTTCTTTTGTAGTAGTCTTGCCGCTGCATCTTGCTGATGACGTTGCAATAAATCATCGATTGCAGACTTGGGTAAAAAAGTAAAGATGCTGATCCATTTCTTGGCGTCTTCGTCACTGGCATTTAGCCAAAACTGATAAAACTGATAGGGAGTGGTTTTAGTGGGGTCAAGCCAGATATTGCCAGCTTCTGTTTTTCCGAACTTTCCACCGTCTGCTTTGGTGATAAGAGGATTGGTAAATACAAAGGCTTCGCCTCCACATTTTCTTCGAATAAGTTCGGTGCCAGTCGTCATGTTGCCCCACTGGTCGCTACCGCCCATTTGCAGTTTACACTGTTTATGCTGATAAAGCCAGTAAAAATCATATCCCTGCATTAACTGATAAGCAAACTCGGTATAGCTGATGCCGGTCTCTCCCTCAATTCTTTTCTTAACACTGTCCTTCGCCATCATGTAGTTGACCGTGATGTGTTTGCCAGTATCGCGCAAAAAGTCGATAAACGAAATTGTTTTAAACCAGTCATAGTTGTTGACCAACTCAGCAGCATTGGCAAGGGTAGGGTCAAAGTTTAAAAAACGTTCTAGTTGTGCTTTTACGCCGGCAGCGTTATGTTGAAGTACTTCTTCCGTAAGCAGATTTCTCTCCTCGTTTTTTCCACTGGGATCACCCACCATGCCAGTGGCGCCACCAACCAGTGCAATAGGTTTATGGCCGGCACGTTGAAAATGCACCAATAGCAAAATAGGCACCAGACTTCCGATATGCAGACTATCGGCCGTAGGGTCAAATCCAATATACCCGGTCGTCATCTCGCGGTCAAGTTGTTCGCGCGTGCCCGGCATGATGTCGTGTATCATTCCTCTCCAGCTAAGTTCATCGAGCAAGTGCATCTGCAGATCGTTTTTGCAAATGTAATGTACCCCCTTTATAATCGTTGCATCGAGCTATAACTTTACGGGTTAGTCATGCGTTTTCTTTCAATTCGAACTACTCCGGCAATTAAGCGTTAAATTTGCGCCCAATTCAACCAGCACTTTTACGCATGCCCAAAATAGGAATCAATATCGCTACCGGCAGTTTACAGCAACCCGAAATGATCGTTGGGATCGATCTGGGTACCACCAATAGTTTGGTAGCTCTGTTGCATCCGGATAGTCGTACCCCTATTGTGCTTCGAGATCAAAACGGTCTTGCGCTGGTGCCTTCGTTGGTTTATTTTGGGGAGCAAGGAGAATTGCTGGTAGGAGAGGAAGCCAGACCTTTTTTGCGCACGCACCCAGAGCGTACTATTTTTTCTGTCAAAAGACTCTTAGGTAAGTCTTACAAGGATATCAAAGATCATCAGCAACACTACGCGTATAAAATTCTCGACGAAGAGCAAGACAGCTTGGTTAAGATTCAAATGGGAGATCGATTTTACTCGCCTGTTGAACTTTCCTCTTATATCTTAAAAGAATTAAAGAGCAGAGCCGAGCACATGCTCAAGACAACGGTCAGTAAGGCTGTTATTACCGTGCCGGCTTATTTTAACGATGCGCAACGACAAGCTACCCGTGATGCGGGTAAACTGGCCGGGCTCGATGTGCTGCGCATTATCAACGAGCCCACGGCTGCAAGTTTAGCGTACGGACTGGGTACCGACCCACAGCAACAAAAGACAATTGCAGTTTATGACCTCGGTGGCGGCACGTTCGATATCTCTCTGTTACGCATCAGCAATGGAATCTTTGAAGTGCTATCCACCAATGGAGATACCTATCTCGGTGGTGATGATTTTGATCGAGCCATCGTCGATCATTGGTTGCAAAAACAACCTACGTGGTTGACTTCGTTACAAGAAAACGCTACACTGTTAGCTTCGCTACGGTTGGCGGCAGAAGAAGTAAAAAGAAAATTATCAGATGAGTCCAGCGCCTCTGTAAGTATAGCCGGTCAATCTGTTTCGCTAAACAGAGAGCAATTCAACGAACTTGTTGCTCCGCTGGTAGACCGTTCTTTGCAATGCTGTCAAAAAGCCCTGCAGGACGCGGGTCTCTCCAGCAAGGACATAGACGAAGTGGTGATGGTGGGAGGATCTACCCGTGTGCCATTGGTCAAGCAACAGGTCGCCGCGTTTT
>Ga0315903_10008229_pt1 | contig 12874 bp, 17 predicted proteins | sample LakEriMetagenome_7_FD_203524 | JGI IMG/M metagenome (GOLD analysis project Ga0315903, IMG submission 203524) | Freshwater fungal communities from buoy surface, Lake Erie, Ohio, United States - Buoy 2 MA119 | ecosystem: Environmental > Aquatic > Freshwater > Lake | place: USA: Lake Erie, Ohio...
TCTTCCTTCAAACCAGCCTGGAGTCCAAGCGTTAGGTTATCTGAATTGATGCTTTCCATCATAATCTTTACTGCTTCATCTTTTGACATATTGTCTCCTTTTGTCGTAGATACATAATTGTATCACAATGCTTTCTGGTTTGCAACCTGATATAATGAATAAATGAGAGAAACTACTACCATATATTGGTCATCATCTCTAAGAAACCCATCTCCTCCAGACCAGTGGAGTCTAAAAGACCCAGAGCCAGTGTTTGACTATTTCCTGAATAAAAATATATCTACTGATCTAAAAAATAGCATATTCGCATGTCCTGCCTCAAGAGATTTTTTTAAAAATTTATTTGTGTTCAAATCAAACATAGACGACATGTGCGTATGGCCAGAAGGCTATTTATCCGAGGTAGTTAATAAAAAAATCGGGGACTTAGATAATTTTGGCAACAAACTACCAATCACACAAGTCAGAGAATCAGCCCTAGATGGCTATATAGACTTAATATACGGAATTAACTTTGTAATGTTTGCAGACAAGCCATTAAGAATAAGACTCTCATCTCCCAGTTATCCACCATCTGCTCCATCAAAAGGGTCTATGTTTACTAGTGGCGAATTTGACTTTGGCCGATGGTATAGGCCTGCGGTATTAAATTGGTTTGTTCCATTAGAAAACACAGAATTTTCAATTAAAAAAGATGACGGCCTCTTCTACGCCCAAGCCCTTACAGACGACAAAATAATTTTTAAAAAATTTATGATGAATGACGATATTAGAAACATTTCTAAAACTTTTATGGATACTAGAAGATTAGACGGTGAGCGATTAACCTTGGAAGAAAGATACGAAGCAACCGAAAAAAAGAATATGCAATCTGCAATTCTGGAAGAAATTAAAAAGAGTTTGCTAGACTAATTCCAAACCGTTGTCTGGTCATATGTAACACTATACTCGCCTGTAAATATTTCTGCATATGAGATTATGTCTTTGTTATACCTTTTAAGGGTGTTTAAGCCCACTTTGTCGCAGATGTACTTATTACCCCTAGTTAGTGGTTTAAACTTCATCCCCTGCGCTTCTAGGGCCGTATTTAGGGTATCCAGATATCGTTGTTTGCCATACCGTTTTGATGTAAATGATTGATCAACATATTCAAACCTTGCCTGTGCATCATTTTGTTTTGCAATGTCCGAATTGTCCATTATGTACCTTACTGCAGGATGATCCATCCTATCAGACCAGTTTCGCATGTTAGGCTCATATTTCTCCATGTTCTTGAGAGTTGAGTCAGCAAAGGCCATGCGTATTAGGTCTGCAGTGGAGGTTTGAACCTCTGTTGCGAACGAAATCAAAAAAGCGGTTGCGAAAGGAAACTTGTCGCTATATGTCGTCACGCCGAAGTTTACATTCGGATTGAAAGACTTATTTGACATACCGTCTTCTAATAAACGCATGTGATTGCCGAGCGAAACAAAGTTTTCTCGATTCATATCGCAGTCCAAGAACAAGCACTCTTCTGGATCTACCCCGTCGGCGAGACATAAAAGATTTTTATCATACGAACCGACTATTTGCGAACCGTTAAAACGCTCCAATAATTTTGCGGACATAAAACCATCCATATCGGGAGATATTATTAAATTTTGCGAATGCTCGAGCGTTGCTAGTATGTCCGTTTTCATTTTTTAAAAATAACCCCTTATAATATTTCAGTTATGACAATTCAAGATTGGGCAGCATTAATTGTCGCCATACTAACCATTGTATCATCAGTTGCCCTTGCGATCAAGTGGCTCGTAAAACATTATCTCGTCGAATTAAAACCGAATTCTGGATCAAGTCTTAGAGATGCAGTTACAAGACTAGAGAATGCTTTAGATGAACAAAGAGTTGATTCTCTAAAATCTAGAGAACGTCAAGAAAAAAAACTTGACGAGATGTACAAAATTTTAATAGATCACATTCAGAAGACTTCGAAATAATTTTTGCTATATACTATATATAATATATAAGATAGTTTTTAAAACTATAAGGATATCTTTCTTTCTTATATATATTTAAGTATACACTATCCCAATCCTGGCATAAAAGACATATAGTAACAAATCGGACATTTAGAATTGTAACAATTTGGTAAACTTTTATCTTGGTGTCCGTTTTGTCCATTATGGTATAATTTTATTGTTGGCTAATACCTTGGTTTGTCTCATACCCACCAGCCTTGGTATTAGTCAATTTTTATGGTATAATCTCAGTATGCCTATACACTCTTCTCTTGCTTTTGGTGCTGATCCAGTCACTATGCAATGGAGCGTTGTTAGAGGAGATACTGGAACTCTTCGTGTAGAGTTTTATGAAGATAATGAAGTAGATTTTTATGATACTTCTGGATGGATATTTAGAGCAACCGCTTATGATCAATCTGGTAATGTTTTAGATGCCCTGGATTGTGAGGCTGGCGAAGGATTTGTCGATATAACAGCATATCCATCAGTTACAAAAAATTGGGGATCTAAATATTCATCAGTCGTGGCTCAACTTCCTTTTGATCTACAGGTAATTATTCCAGAAGAAATAGAAGACATAGTATGGACTCCAGTTATTGGGACTATACAGGTATTAGGTGACGTTACACCAGGAGGTACTTTATAATGGCAGTAATTAAGATTGTTCCTATGCCAGGCGCAGAAGGACAGCAAGGCGAAACAGGAGCAGTAGGTCCACAAGGTCCTCAAGGCGAAACAGGTGCAACAGGTCCAGCAGGTGCTGACGCTGTTTGGTATTACAATGGAGAATACAATCCAGGTGCATCATATGTAGTTGGAGATGTTGTAACATACGACGGACAACTTTGGTACCGTAAACATGCAAATGGTGGAAATGTTGGAGACACACCATCAGAAGGATTCATTTGGGATTTGCTTGCAGCAAAAGGTCAAGATGCAACACCACTAATTTCTTCAGGAACTTGGGATACAAGATTTGCAGAATTGTCTGGAATATCAATTTCTAATGATCCAAATAGTTTTGATTATATTTACTATCATGGAAATAAATTTGGATCTTATTATTGTGTAGGAGATTTAGTTCATATTGACTTTAGAATGTTAATATCAGAACCAGAATCATGGGTAAACCCAGAAGCATGGGGTGGAATGGGATTTGTTTTTGCTTTACCATTTCCAGTTAGATATGAACCAGCAGTATTGACAGATACATGGAATGGTCAAATTCAGAATAGTTTAAATAGAAATATAATTGATGGATATTTAAGAATTACTGCCGATGCAGATCCAACCACTATAACTGGAACTTTAATTACAGAAGAAAATAATCCATATCAAGATAATGAGATTCATCAACTTAATGCAAAGGCAGTGCTTAGAACCTATCTACTTGATACTGAAACTAACCTGCCTATGTTTTCTCCACACAACATACTATACCCTGCTGAATCTCCTAAAATAGGAATAGCCAGCATTTATGTAGAAGATCAAAGCAATCCAGAAAATTGGATTTTACCAACAATGGACGATCCAGACGGAATTTATTCAGGAAATACATATACTATGAATTTAAGACCAGTCACCAAAACTTGGCCAGCACCTCTTCAACAGGCTTTAGAAGATCATAGTAATGAAGACGGAATGCATAATCAAAATTCAATTCAACTTAACTTTACTGGTGTATATAGGAGAGCATAGTGGCACAGCATAGACTCTTGCAATTAAGTAATACAACACCAATAAGACTTACACCAAATGGTATGCATGGCGGTATGGATTTTACACTTCAAAATGTAAACGATGCTGGTTATATTTATTTAGGTGGAAACGATACAGTATCATCAACAAACTATGGTTTTAGAATTATGCCAAATCACTCAATTTCTTTTGAACTACCAAGCAATGATGCTCTTTATGCAATTACATCTGCAGCAGGAATGAAACTTGCTATTATTGAAACTGGTTTAGAGAGTCAAAACTAATGGCACGGTTTACACATCCAGCATTTGGTGATGTAGGCGGATTAACAACTAAAATAGAATCATATTCTCCAGTATGGTCTGCAACTGGTTTAGCATTTACTGGAACACCAGCAACTGGATCTTATATTAAAATTGGTAACTTAATTCAAGTACAAATAGATGTGGCATTTACAACTGTAACTAATTTTGGTACTGGTCAATATTCTTTAACTCTTCCTCTACCGTCAAAGTATCACACAGATGTTTATGGCGGGTCTGTTCATGATATTACAAACCAGGGTATTGATCATTATAGTCTTAAAGGACATTTAACTCCAGGTAGCATAAACATGACTATTTGGGATATGGCAAGCGCTTCTCAAGATGAACCAATGACAAACAATCAACCATTTAATCTTGCACAAGCAGATAGATTTCATATGTCATTTTCATACATTTGTGAATAATAATCTGGGATAATGTATCCATGACCGTTTCTAAATCCATGGATTTCCCGTCAAGCAAAAAATCAAGTTATGCTGCACAAGTTGTAGAAACTCAAAACACTAATGCTGATGTTTTAATTAATTATGTTCCTGTCCCTGGCCCAATGGGGCCTCAAGGACCTGCTGGTGTACCTGGACCTCAAGGGCCTGCAGGAAAAGACGGGATTCAAGGCCCTAAAGGCGAAAGAGGCACACCTGGTAAAGATGGTGAGAGTTCTTTATCTTCCGCTGGACAACAAGCAGGATGGGGAGCATATTTTCACCAAGCAAGAAAGCCAATTAAATTGGGTGCAAGTCAAGGTGAAGATGGATGGGTAAGCGTCTGGGTAGATTCAAAGGGTAGTAATACAAATGAAAAATATCTACCACAAGGGTGCACAAGCCTATGGAATGAAAACCAAAGAATGCTCAATTTTCACGGACTTAAAATAGGATCACAGGTATTCGTAACTTATAACTTTGAACTCACTACCAATAGCAACAACACCGAGGTTTGGATGAGGACTCTTTTCCCTAAATCTACCACCGAAATTTCACAGTTTGTGGCAAGCCTTAAATATCAATATGTTTATAACATGTATGTAACACAGCACTTCTTTATAGAGGATGACGGGATGTGGAATTCTGGAGCGGTACCGCAAATAAGGACCGACTACGACTCATCAGTAATTATGAATTCTATCTACGTCAGCGTGGTATAATAATTTCATGGCATTTCCAGCGACCTATGACTTTAACTATTATAAGGGTGATACCTTTGAGTTCCGAATCTACCCCAAAAAGAATGATGGGTCTGTTTTTATGCTTAGGAATTTTGTTAATGAGTTAAACTCATTTATGCTTCCAACAGATATTGCAAATACACCAGACTATGTTAACGATGTTTCTGCTCCATACGATAGTGCCCAGTTTACTATTGCAAAAGTTAGAGGAGCAATAACATCTACAGCGCCAGAAGATCAGCCAATCAGATGTTTTGCAAGGGTTTCAGATGATGGCACACATGTTTTATGTGCAATACGACCATCTGATGCTGATAAATTGATTGCTGGTACAGAATATGTTTATGACGTTGAAGTGAGAAGGCCAACAGGAGCCCCTGGATCTTACGAGTTAGTTTATACATTAATGACAGGAACTATAACTGTAACAGATCAAATAACTGGTGCTAATACAGAAACAAAAACAACGCTTTCTGATTTTACTATTCATGGATTAACTATACCAGTCACATGTCAAGAGCCAGATGTCTCAATTTTAAATACATCAGAGTATTCTGTGTCATCTGTTGTTTGGTATGAGCCAGATGGAATAACTCCAATTACTACTACAACATTTGGTCCAGATAAAGCATATAAGGCAAAGATGACAATAACTCCTAGATCTCCATATCAAATTTTAGGAACTCCTGCTAACAAGTTCTCAATAAGTGGTGCAGAAACAACTGAAAATCTTGCAAACTCAGGTGCTGTTACTGCAACATTTCCAAAAACAGCAAAACCAGTTTCACTTTTATCAATAGGTGGAGTTGTTGTTCCAGAAAAGGGAGCAATACCAAATACAATTGTTCCAGCAACAGATGAATATACAGTTTCTTTATCATGGAAAGAAAAATCACTAACCGATCCAGTTGTTTACTCAAACTTTACTGGAGCATTTAAACCATCAAGAACATATGTTGCACAAATATTATTAACAACTAAAACTGGATACACTCTTTGTACTGGAATTGCACCAGACTCTTTCTCTGTTGTAGGAGCATTAAATTATACCAATAGTGAAAACTCAGGAATTATCATTGCAGAATTCCCCGTAACAGAGGCTTAAAATGGCAGATATACTTTTATCTAACGATGACCTAACAGTTTTTGGGGGACCAGAAAGTATAAGCCTAGATCTAGACATAGGTCCACAAGGAGATCGTGGAAGCATAATTATAGGAGTCCTTGGAGATCCAAGAAATGCAAATGTTGCAGCAACAATTGTTCAAGATACTCAGGCTTTAGATATTGCTATAGATTATCAGCCAGCATCTACAACATACAAAACAGTTTTTCAAAAAGTTTCTAGCGGAGGTTCTTTGCAGTGGACACCGCTAATAAGTTTAAAGACAAACTACTATTCTTCTATTAAAAATGTAACTGCTGCTAATGGTGTTTTAACTATACCGCCAATAAATGTGTCAGAAATCTATGGGTCTTCTGGAATTACTGCAGCAACATCAGAAGCCTTTAATGTTCAGTACTCTATATCATCACCAGATACTGCTGGACCATTATCCACTAACCTTGTTGTAAAAGATCTTATTACTAGCCAAGGCTTTTTGGCATTACCACTTGAAATAAAGGGTGTAGAATATATTGATAACACTTGGCAGCCTATGGCTGGTCCAAAGCGTGTTCATTTGTTCATTACAGTGGTATAATGACGAAGGGTGATGTATAGTGGCAGAAGAGAATATTGATAATACCGTCAACGGTACTGGACTCTTTAATACCAAAATCCCAGGTCTTACAGATGCAGCAGATATTCAGGCAGCCCTAAGACTTTATCACTATGGATCATATACTTATGATGGCGCTAACACAAACCCTACATTTTTACCAAACCCATCAATTGCAAAGCATCTTCAAAATCTCGTAGATGCAGATACAGCCACCAATGCAGCCTTAACAGCCCACACATCAAGTACCACAAATGTCCACGGTATTGCAGATACATCAGTCCTTGTAACACAAACACAACTAACCAATGCAATCAATGGAGCCACAGTAGACCAATCCCTTTTGGCTGGAGAAGGTATTGAGTGGAATTCTTTAGACGAACAATTTGATCTACAACAAGCAATTTTAAATAATGCAGTTGTTACTACAAAAACATCTTCTTTTGTATTAGATCCACTAGATGTTAATAAAACAATTTTGTTGTCTACAACATCATCAATGAATTTAACAGTACCGCTGAATTCTTCAGTCTCAATTCCAGTTGGATATAAATATAATTTTATTGAAATAGGTTCTGGAGTTACAACTTTTGTTCCAGAATCTGGCGTATCTATAAACAGTAAAAACTCTCAATTATTTATTGATACAAGATATGGGCAAGCATCCCTATTAAAAGTTTCAGAAAATAATTGGATTGCCTATGGAGATATTTATGAAAATGTTGCTACACCAGTAACTCCTGTTACCCCTGCAGTTACACCAGCAGTTACACCAGCAGTTACACCTGCTGTTACTCCTTCCGTAACTCCAGTTACTCCTGTGACACCAGTAACTCCTGTTACACCAGTAACGCCTGTTACACCAGTAACTCCAGTAACGCCAGTTACCCCAGTTACTCCTGTGACTCCAGTTACTCCTGTAACTCCAGTTACTCCTGTAACTCCAGTTACACCAGTAACTTGTGACGGGCCATGTGAGCCATATACAGTAACAATTCCAACATGTAATGGAGAAGATAGTTATGAGGGAATTTGGCAAGGAACAAGGAAAACATGTTCTGATGGATCTTATGAAGTTTGTACCGTTGCAGGACCTGGAACTGGAACATTTATTGGATATGGTAACTGTCTAGCATCAAATGTTCTTGCCTGTGGTGGAAGTATAAGTGGAGGAGTTAGTCCGTGTTCATCTGCAACTAGCGGTATTTGGTATACATTCTGTGGATCAGTATCAGCAGGATATAATCCAGGAACTGTAGTTGGCCCAATATTTGATTCATCACAAACATGTTCTGAAGCATTAGCACAACAGACTGCAATGGGTGAAATTGGTTCAGGATGGAACTGTGCGACTGGAACACCTGAGTCTTCTTCTGTATCACCAGCAAGTTGTGGCTCAGTAACACCAGTGACACCAGTGACACCACCTGGATCTTCTACATATTATTGCACAACTCGTGAAAATACTGGAGACATTTACTCATTCACAAATGCAACAGATGTTAGTGGATGTGTATCAGGAGTTGCAAACACAATATGTGTTTATGGACCAGCAGGAACATCATATCCAGCAGCACCTCCATTCCCATGTACAGAAGTAACTCCAGTTACTCCTGTAACTCCAGTTACTCCTGTAACTCCAGTTACACCAGAATCATGGACCGCAGTTGGATGTTGTGATGGAGTTGCTCTTGCTGGCGCTGGAAGCACAGAATCTGCTGCGCTTGCAGATTTAGATTCTCAATGCTCTTCTGCTCTTTCTAGTGTATCAACTACAACTGGGACAGCAACACTTCCAAATTGTCAAGTAAACAACGATTACTGGTCAACAGGATGCTGTAATGGAATACAGTTAGCAGGCGCTGGAACTACAGCAGCAGCAGCATCTGCTGATCTTCAAGGACAGTGTGGTGGAACATTAACAAATGTTCAAAGTGGTCTTGGTGGTACAATTCCTCAACTAACATGTACTCCTGGATCCTCTACATATTATTGCACAACTCGTGAAAATACTGGAGAGATTTATTCATTTATAAATTCTACAGATGCCAGCGGATGCGTTGAAGGAGTTGCAAACACAATATGTGTTTATGGACCAGCAGGAACATCATACCCATCAGCACCTCCATTCCCATGTACATCCGTGACACCTGCTGTAACTCCTGCAGTGACACCTGCTGTAACTCCTGCAGTGACACCTGCAGTGACACCTGCTGTAACTCCTGCAGTAACACCTGCAGTGACACCTGCAGTGACACCTGCAGTGACACCTGCTGTAACTCCTGCAGTAACTCCTGCAGTAACACCTGCAGTAACGCCTGCTGTAACTCCAGCAACAACATGGTATTGCACTATTCGTGACGCTGATAGTAGTGTAGGAAATTACACATCTTCTACGAATGAATCTTCAACATGTATTGCATGTAGTACAAGTGGATATCCAGCAGCACCAGCATGTGGTGGAGCAACATGTTGCTGGTTAATTTATGGAGTTACGCCAGCCGTAACACCATCAGTAACTCCCGCAGTCACTCCAGCAGTAACCCCTGCAGTAACCCCTGCTGTGACACCAGCAGTAACCCCTGCAGTAACCCCTGCTGTGACACCAGCAGTAACCCCTGCAGTAACCCCTGCTGTGACACCAGCAGTAACACCAGCAGTAACCCCTGCAGTAACCCCTGCTGTGACACCAGCAGTAACACCAGCAGTAACCCCTGCAGTAACCCCTGCTGTGACACCTTGTACAGGATGTGTTAGAAATTATTGCTTTGATCCATGCCCAGCATGCTGCAACGGCGATTGCGGATGTTAACCAAGTAGTGTATAATATATAAAAGCGCTATAGAAAAAGGTATAAAAATGTCACAAGAATTAACTCCATGGCAAAAATATAAACAAAATCTAGGTGAGACTAGACCATGGGATTTGGTAAATCCTACAACTGAGTGGGCTTCAGAAGAGGTAGCAAAAGATAGATATTTAATATGTCAGCAATGTCCAGAATTAATTAAATTGACAAAACAGTGTAAAAAGTGTGGCTGTTTTATGGCTGCAAAAACAAAATTAGAAAAAGCAACATGTCCACTAGGAAAATGGTAGTATGGAAAAAATATTTTGGGAAGTTAAACCTGCAGTAATATTTAATAAATATAGATCAATCAGAAGAACTGAAATTGCACCTGGTATATTTTCTTATGAAAATGTAATTAATAAAGAGATTTTTGATACCCTTGTAAATGATATTGAAGAAGGAATGAACTCAGCAAAAATACAATGGGGTGTTGCTCAGGTAAAATCTGGGGTAGGCGAAGATGTAGAATCAAAAGTAGATGCCTATTCAAGAGATACTCAGACAACTGTAATTCCATACTCTGCAACAATAAAAGATGATTATTCAAATTTAAGTTCAAGTTTTTATACATCTTTGTCAAATCTTTTTTTAGAAAATCTGGTTCCATTAGAGCAGGACTATCAGAGAACACATCATATAGGTTGCTCATGGCATGACTCCTATTCAATTTTAAAATATGGTGTAGGTCAAAAATTTGTTGATCACATCGATGATCATCCAGATTTTCATAGAAGGGTTTCTACTCTTTATTATATAAATGATGACTATTTAGGTGGGGAAGTTAATTTTCCAAGGTTTAATCTTTCTATTAAACCAAAGGCAAATCAGATGATTATATTTCCATCAACATATGTTTATAATCACTCTGTTTCTCCAGTTATTGAAGGTACTAGATACGCAGTGGTTAGTTGGTTAAGATGACAATAGACATGAACCATGTTAGACAAGCAATTATTGAAAAAAGAATTCATGTGTTTAAAAATGCTTTTCCAAAACTTCCATCATTAGATACAATAATGTCAATGGTTGCTCAATATGTTGATGAAGATTTAGAAAAACTCCCACACAGATCATATCTTTTAAATGATTTTGTTGAGGGCGAGTCTTCTGATATGAGTTTAAAATGTCGTTTTTGGTCAAGAATGGCTTTCCAACTTTATGATCCAAATGACAGGTATATGTCTATAATCCCAGAACTTGATCCAGTAACTAAATGGGGTCTTTCTGAATATTCCCCAGATGTTTATGATGGCAACTTTGCCTTAGTTTCACTTATGAAAAATCGTGGTGTTGTAGGTAGTAAACATAGTGATTATGTAGATCAATTTCAGTGGGTTGTAAAGGGTGAAATGATTTGGAGAACGGGCGAAAACCTAGAACACGAAGATCATATAGTAGAAGGTGACTTTGTGTTTATTCCAAAAAATCTAATACATGAAGTAGAAACACTAAAGGCTCCACGAGTAGCAATTAATCTTATTTTAAGAAATTAAAAGCACCCACAGTTATATACCATGGGTGCCTTTATTTTTACTTAGGAAATTTCTTCATCCATTCCCTGGTTTTTGGGGTAATTCCCTTCCAGGAAGACCAGTCGTCTCCACCCTGAGACATATAGTATGCAATTTCTGCATTTTTGACGGGATTGAATAATTCAGCATTAGAGTCAAGATCAAACTTAGTTCTACGATCTGGCCCCAACTCATCAATCATATTAATTTGAAAGACTCCATACGAAGAGTCTCCAGTTTTGTGGTTTCCATTAAATGCTAACGGCCTACCGTTAGATTCTTTCTTTGCTATGGCCCAGGCAACCACTAGGTCCTGACCCTTAAACCCTACAAGGCGTAGGAGTTCCTTTAATTCAATATCTGTCAGATGAGTCTTATTTTCAAAACTCTCCAATTTTTTAGTCTTAGAAACCAAAAAAACCTCTTTCGAGGTCTGATCTGCTTTCTGAGCCTGTTCAGTACTTAAATTGTTCTTGCTAATTATTTCTTCAGCATTAGCAGCATTCGATAAAGTCACTACTAAAGCCAATATACTGAGTGTGCTAATGATCTCTTTGTTTCTTTCGATAAATTTAATCATAGTTTCCTCCTTAGAAAACAATAACACCTTGGTAGGTGTTACTACCTAGTATAACATAAAATTTAGGCAAAAGTCAAGTTTATAAGGTGGTATAATAAATCTTATGCCACAAGGTTCATCTAATTATCCTACTATGAAGTACCCACTTGCTTCAGATCCCGTTAATGTACACGGAGACTTTAAAGTATTAGTTGATGCTTTAAATAATATATTGCCACCTTTAGGAATGACCAGTGTTGCATCACCAGTAAGAAATGCTAGTTCTTCTCTTACATTACCAGCAGGAACACCAGTATTTATTTCTGGAAGCGTTTCTCATGACGGAAAATTAAAACCGCTTGTACAAAGATATAATCCATCAAGCCCTGATCACAATCCAAATTTTCCAATACTTGGTTTACTTCAAGCAGACATGCTTCCTGCAGGTCCTAATGGCGGAGATGGCATCGCCGTAGTTTCTGGAATTATACAAATGAATACAACTGGTCTTGGTGCTTCTGGAACAAAAATTTATATAAATGAAAATGGAACAATTGTAGGAGGTCGCCCAGAAACTGGACCAGCAAGATATATTGGAGTTGTTGCAATTGAAGCAACAAAACCAAATGGCGGAATGATAGTTGTTCAGACAAAAGGAAACGGAACATGGGGAGCCCTAAAAGACGGGCTTTCGTGATATAATAACAACATGGCTACCTTTAGAAATCAACCCACAGACTCGTACGCTTTAGGTGCAGCACCACCAGAGGTTCGTTGGACGGTAGTTAGAGGAGACTCTGCAGCATTTAGAGTATATGTTACAAATGATGCTCGTGAACCATTATATTTAGAAGACTGGGAAATTAAAATGGACATTTATCGTCCATCAACTGATGAAGTAATTGTTACTTTATCTCCAGAACCAATTGAGTTTCAAGACACAGAAGGAAGTTTCACGGTAAACCTAACATCTTCACAATCAGAACTTTTAGAGACAGGAGATATCTTTGATATTCAACTCACAGAACTTTTGTCTGAGG
>Ga0315903_10008231_pt1 | contig 12868 bp, 12 predicted proteins | sample LakEriMetagenome_7_FD_203524 | JGI IMG/M metagenome (GOLD analysis project Ga0315903, IMG submission 203524) | Freshwater fungal communities from buoy surface, Lake Erie, Ohio, United States - Buoy 2 MA119 | ecosystem: Environmental > Aquatic > Freshwater > Lake | place: USA: Lake Erie, Ohio...
ATATTTCGTAAAATTCATCTATTTGTTTTTCCGTCATATTTTCCAAATAAGTTAAAGTTTCGATTTGCACTATCTCCGGTCCTATATTTATACAATCCAATCCATTTGCAAATCTGATTTCCAATTCGGCATAATCTAAATAATCACCATTGTGTTCTTTTGTTTTTTTACCAAATGATTTTATTAAAAAGGATTGTTTTTTTAATTTTTCTAAATTAAACTTTCCTGTATTTTTTCTATTAACTAGATCCAATCCTACTCCAGATTGTACTACAATATATTCAATACTATCAAATTCAGATTTAGATAAATTATTCACCAAATATTGCATCATATCGATAATTTCCTCATCGGTAAATTTCCAAATTGCTTCTTCGGTTAATATTTCAAATTTAATGTTTGGATTTAAATTATGAATATATTTTAAAGCATAGACAGTTTTTTCTATACCATCAATGTGATTTTTTGCAATTTTCCATGGGTCCAAATGTATTATATCAAAGTAATTTGCATCATGTGTATGACTATCATACCCATTATCATCCTCTGTTCCTTGATTGGGGCCGGAATGATCTCTTTCTATTATTATATTTTTAGTTTTTACATATTCATAAAAACTTTTAGTATTCCAACCATTTACATACCCACCGTTCCAATCTATCTGTCTACGGGTTGGTAGTAATCCAAAAGCAGAATTTTCCATTTCTATTACGGAATCTACTATATTTTTGGACATTGGACATATGTAGTAATTAGGTAGTTGCATATTCTATTCCTGTGTATAATTTAAATTGATGTTTTGCCTGTGCTTCGGCGACCATTTTACCATAAAACGTATGAGGTCTTAAATCTATTATCCTACTATAAATTGATTTTATTTCAATAGGAGTTGCATTTATAAATGTTTCATTTATTATTGATGAAATTGTATCAATATCCTTTCTTTCAAATATTTTATACTCTATATTCATTTGTTTACAGGCGTATTGAATTGCTTTACTAAAACCGCCATTTCCAATTATATTGATATTTTTTCCTACATTAATATACGAAAAAAAATCAATAATTCCAAAAAAATCAGTATTATATCCTGTAAGTTTCCCATCATTATTTATAACTGTGTTAACTGCTCCTATAGTTTTGGAAACATCATCCATATCATCCAAAAGTGGTATTACATTAATTTTGTGAGGCATGCTCAATGCAAATCCTGCAAACCCCAAATGTTTTACAGAACTAATTGTATCTGATATATTATTTGAGTAAAACGATTTATATATCGCATTTATATTATGTTTTTCAAATGCTGAATTGAAAAACAAACACCCGTTATTACCAGGTGTTTCTGAAAATGATCCATATAATTTTGTATCTTTATTTATTTGTAGACTCATATAACATTTCAATTGATTTAAACCATAACATTTTTGAAAATTTTTCATCATGCAAAGGAGACATGTTTAAAAAAATTAATCCAGTTATAAGTTTAATTTTATCTAAATCAAATCCCATTTTATTTATCCATGTTTCAAATTCTTTTTTAAATAAATTTAAATTATTTGAAACTTCATATGAATATCTTATTGAATGTTCACCTTCTACAAAATTTATATTATCTTCATTTTTCATTTTATTATATGGGATTATACATCCACCATATAATTTAGCTAAATCATAGTAAATATCGCCTGCCTCTGTAAATCCACCGAAGGATTCTCTCCAATCAATGTATGTGAATTTGTTATCTTTTAAATTAAAAATTATGTTATCAAATTGTAAATCACCATGAAATGATTTATAAAATGTGTTAAAAGTTAATTTATAAAAATCAATATAACCAAAAAACGATTCATAAGATGGATATTCTTTTCCATTTATATTATGTGGGTTTTTAAAATATCTATCACCATTTTTTAATATAAATTTGCTAAGCCTATCATTTGTTTTTTCTTTATAAAATTTATTAATGTGCTCCAATGAGTTATTACATACATCGTTTAAATTTATTTCAAGTTTGGCCAAAAATTTATTAAATAATTCTAAAGAATCTATATCATACAATGTATTACCATCTTCCCAATTATAATACATAAAATTTGAAGTATGGCCGAAATTTGATGGTATTTGATTTTTTAGTAACGATGCACGCTTTATTCTATTTTTTAAAATATTTTCATCTGGCGTGAATTTTATAAATAAATTTCCTTCTTTGTATGTTATCTCTCCGTTATCCTTTTGTAATGATAGTGGTAAATCTTTATAATATTCTTTTGTTTTATTCAAATCATCCAAATTTCCTGTATCTAGCCATTTTAGCTTTTTTATTTTAAATGTTGGATAATTTGCTGGTACTTCAAATGCAGATACTAATTCTCCATTTTGATTTCTTTTTTTCAATTCTTTCCAAAATATATCATAATCCCATATTCCTGCTAATCCTATAAACGCCAAATCATATCCGGTCTGTGTTTTGTTTGCATATTTTACAATATTATCACCATCCGTTAAAATAGTTGAATATTTTTCAGGGTATGATGTTGGTTGAACTCCCAACCAATTGCCATCCAGATGTGGCATTGGTGAATCTATCAAACAATCGCAAGTAGTAATATAAAAAGGTCTTTGCAAATATTCTTTACATTTTAAAGCAGAGTAACCAGGTCCCGATCCTTCTCCATCTATATTATCTATTTGAATAAATTTAAAATTATGGTTTGGAAATACCAACTTACAATACTCTTTTACCAGTTCACCCTTATATCCAATTGCGATAATAAATTCATAATTTGTTGGAAACCTATCAATAATGTGGGATATTATTGCACGATTGTTAATTGGTAATAATGCTTTGTTAATTTCTTTGGTTAAGAATTCCAATCGTGTACCCAATCCCGCTGCTAATATTAGTACCGCCGGTGTTTGATGCTCACCTTCTATTTTACCATCCCCCCTGGCAAATTCATCGTTAATCCTGATTACATCATCCACTTCAGGTGTTGATACTTCTTGCAGAATAATATCTGTCAATGCAATTACTCTATGCTTTTTTGGTGGAGTTACATTAAAATAATCTCCAGCTTTCATAATTTTCTTTTCAACAACTCCCTCATCGTTTTCCAACCACACCTCTGCTTCACCAGAAATTATATAATTGGTTTCTCTTTTAAAATTATGATATTGATAAGATGTTTTGTATCCGGCGTTTATGTATATGCGTTTATAACAATATCTATCATTGAGTTCTAGCCACTCTTCTTTGCCCCAAGGCTTTGTAACTGTTTTCATAACAACTTTTAATTTATTTAAAATTTTTACTTACATAATAATCTAAATTATTAGGCAATATATCATCTATATAATAGATATTATTATTTTTTAATTCAATGTTTTTTTCTTTTAAATCATTGATTATATCTTTATATAAACAATTATCATCTATTATAGTATCATAAGATTTAAAAAAATAATCTTCTAATTTTCCACATAATTCGTACCATTCTGATTTATCAATATCACATAGATATGATATAAATATATCTCTTAAAATTGCGATTTTGGTTATATGAATAGTTGTTTCCTGTTTTATTTTACATCTCTGTATATATGAAGAAAATATATCAAAATATTCATTATCTATATCTACTATTTCCAATTTACATTTTTCATAATATTTAATTATATTAAAAAAATATTCGGATATAATATTACTATTTTTTGAGTTTGATAAAAAAAATACATCCGAATTGCTGACGCTGGAGGCACTGTTCCAATTTAGAAAATTATCACTTTTTACATTTTGCAATTCCATTTCAAATGAATTTTGTTCATAGTTTGCAACAAAATCAAATCTGATTTTTACTACATAATCGTATTCAAAGTTATTATTTTTTTCATATATTTTTTTTAACTCATTACATTTCCAGTATGAATACCACAATGGTTGTATTCCGTACAATTCGCAAATTTTATATCCAACCCCATCATAATCATCTACTATCATATGTTTTGGATTATACAATTCTTTTATTTTTTCAATAGTAGATTTGTTTATAATTTTTGGTTTTATAAATATATTTTTACAATTAATAGATTTATAACAATTAATATTAGATGTATGAATAAAAATATCGGAATATTTAAAACATTCACCAAAAAATTCTTTTATATTATCAAAGTTTTCTAATGCGGATCTTATTTGTCCACTAAAACAAATTGCTATTCTCATAAAAAAAAATAATTTTTTTTCCAATTAGATTGATAATCTTCAACAGTCAAATTTCTTTCATAAAGAGTAGACCATCTATATGGTGTTCCATAATTACCACAATATAGTTTTTTATATTCTATATTATTTTTAGTTAAATATTCCGGCATTTGAGTTTGCCAATCAGTTGTTACAAACTTATTTAATCTATAGTAATAAAAATCACACACAATGTCAAATGTTTTTGAATCTGCTATCCAAAGACAATCTTCAAACTTTCCATATTCTATAACATTTCCCCAATCTAGTGTATATATAGTATTTACATCATTTGAGTTGATAATAGCTTCTATTTCATTTTTTAAACTATATGTTATTGGATATATAAAATCGGGCCTTATTTTTATTACAAAATCATATTTTATTTTATTTTTTATTTCATAATCTTTTCTAATTTTATTCGATTCCATTAGTGAATAAAATAATGGTTCAATACGAATTCCCATTTCTCTCCATTGAATAAAATCTTCAACAATCATTTTTTTAGGATTCCAAAGATTTGAAAATTGTTCAAATAAAGAATCAGGTTCTTTAAATGGAACACCTGCAATGTTTATATCGGATGATGTTTCTGATATCACATCCCAAGTATGAACAAATATATCCGATTGATGAATTAATTCTCCAATAAAATTAGATATATTTTTATATGTTAATACTCCTGTTCTAATTTGTCCACTAAAACAAATTGCTATTTTTATATCATTTATATTCATCTAAATAAATTTTTTTTGACATATCATCAAAATTTGTAGTATTTTTATCAAACAATGTATACACATACAAATTTTCTTGGTTTGTTAATTTATAATGACTATAATAAAATCCATCTAATTCTGTTATTTTACTTATCCATTGATCATTCAATTCCTCATTAATTAAATTCTTATACGCATCTCTTAAAACAAATGGATTATCAATGGTATACGTTGGTTCTATGTTTTTAAAAAAAGTATGCATATGCTGTGTATAACCATATCCAACATTATTACATAATTCTGGATTATTTTTTTTATCATAATTTTTTTTATCAATAAAAAAATAAGAATACATATCCATAGTGTTCGATGTTGCTACAAAATATACATCATTTGCTGTTATATTTGTTAAATCATTCTTCCACTCATCTGAATATTTAAAATGCGTTGCTATTGTATTTTTTGGTTTATTCAATATATGATTTATATGATTATCAAAATTGTTGATATGTTGAAACATACAATCTAATCTAATTTTTATAACAACATCATATTTAAATTTATTTTTTCTTTCAAACATTCGTTTTAAAGTCATACTTTTATAAAAAGAATACCAAAGTTCCAATCCACCACCAAACCCTTTATTAACATACTTATTTATATAATTTGAATGAGATTCTACTTTTATTCCCTTTGGTTCATAAGTTTCTTTTAAAAACTCTATTTCTTTATCTGTTATAATTCTATCTCTATTTGGGTATATATTTGTTGCATTAAAATTTTTACATGAAGTAACATCCCAAATGTGTATAAAAAAATCAATATCATGTGTTTTACTTGAAAAGAATTTTTTTAAATTTGGTGCACATTCTATTGCAGTTCTAAATTGACCACTAAAACATACAGCTATCTTCATATTCGTTTACTAATAAATTTATAAAATTTTTTTGAAAAATCGTTGTGCCATTTTTCTCCAGGATGATGATTATCTCTTGCTGCGAAATCGGTTTGATAACAATCCGTTGGTTCAAAAAATGTATCAAAATCTATAGTAGAGTTTAAATGATATTTTAATCCCCTAAATATATCATAGTAATATCCTGCTATAGTATGTATTACATTTATATTATAAAGTTTTGCAGTAGTTTCTACCAATTTATATGCTTCCCAGAATTCCATTAAGTCCTGATAATCATTCCGTAATTCTACAAATAATCTATCTTCTTCTTCATTTTTCCAAATAACATCTCTCTCATGTGCCAATCTAAATCCGCCTATTTTTTTAAACAACCCATTATCTTTTAAATAATCTCTTCTACTAAAACCAGGCCACATTATTAAAACCAAATCAGGTTTTATTTCTGATGATATTATTTTATAGAAGTTTTTTGCCGTAAATGATGTTGATACTCCGTATGTTCCGTAATTAAATAGGGTAACTTTTTTTTGTATTTTATTTTCTATTTGTTCGGATATTAGTTGTGGCCAGATTGCTTCGTTTCTGACACCAACTCCCATAGTCCACGAACATCCTAATGTTAGCACATTAAATTCTGATTTATTTTTGAATGAATTTGATCTGTATCCGTGTTCATTCATTTTATATAAAATAGTACCATCATCTTTGGTATCACTTGCAATCGTAAGTAATTCTTTATTTATATAATTTTTATTTATAAAAACGTTGTTCGATAATATAAGTTCAAAATCTTTTAAATTATACATAACTAAATAAGTTTTTTTGCACTATTTGATTCTATATTAACTATTGGTATATTAATTGGTTTGGTTTGGATTCCATTTAAAATATTATAAAACTCCTCAACCAAATCTTCTGCAAATAATCTATTTTTATGATAATTTATTAATGTTCTGTGATTATGTATTAATATTTCTTCCATTCCCCAATACCAATTATGTATTTCTTCTTCACTCATTTGGCATAAACGATTTACTTCTATAAATATAGCTTCCAACCTATTGTTTACATTGTCTATTTTATCATAACTTTCATCTATAAAACCTTCGAATGTTTTGAATCCTAAATTTTTTAATAGCTGTAATGCACCCGGATATGCTACAAAGAAAAATGGTTGAAAATTTACTATTGGTTTAAAAATTTTTTCCGTTAAAGATTTATGATCACCATGTACAAACGTTTCAAAACATATTTCAAAATAAGAATCGATGTGTGGTTGATAATGTGAATCTGTCCACGCATTAATTTGTCCATATGTTATCCCTTGCTCACTTTGTAAAATATGTGGTGAACTTTCATGTAATTTTTTTATATTTTTAAGATTTGCATTCTTTAAACCATATCTTTCAATAACAAATTCGACAGTATCTTGTGAATATTGAGTTCCATTTGGTGCTAAAAACGAAAAATCACCTTTATGTAATAGATTTGCACTGGCCATTTTATACAAAAATGCAATTCTATGCTCTCTACCATTTCTTATTTTCATTAAAAAATGATTTTTTCTTATAGTGTTTTTTGTTTTTAAAAAATCAGATTCTATCATACATACTCCTGAATTTTTTTCTATTTCATCATTATAATACCAAGAACTATGATCCAAACAAAATGGTAGATTTCTAACAGAATATCTTCTTTCATTTTCAGGATAATAATTTTCATAACATGTTCTTGCATTAAAACTGTTTACACATATTATTATATTTTCTTTTGGTATTCCACTATTTTTTAACGATTCATGAAATGCATCGTGTAAGTATTTATCTATGAAAGGTTCCATAGAATAATCTATAAATATGATACCCTCACCCTTCAATATATGTTCTGTGGCCTGTGCTGATATGTATTTCCAAAAAAATTCTCCATCCATCCTACTACCAATTCCTTGCGCCATACCCATAAAATCACTCAAAACAGGATTAGGTTTTATTGGATATATAAATTTCTGATATCCGTTATTGTTATTATAGAGTGGTTTTTGTTCAAAATCTATTAAAGATTTATAAACTGCTGCTTGATAAAAATATCCTGTTCCTGAATTTGGCATTCCTCCCAATCTATTTCCAAATAAATCATGTATTGGAATTTGCTGTTCGAATACGGTCGCGTTTTGCGCTTTGTTTGTGTGCATTGATGCCAAATAGTTTACAACACCAATTTCCGGCATAGTTGCATTTGGCAAAATAAAATTTGGAAAAAAGTAATCAAAAACAAAATTTAATTTATATTTTTTCATATTAAAAAAGTGATGAACCAAATGCTTTATTTTTTATTTGGTAAAATTGTTTATTATATATTTCATTTTGAGCCTGCATTGATGATGTATCTAATATAGATTCCAAAAATTCAAAAGTTTTCTTTGAATCCTCTGTATCAAATTGTGGAAATTTTTCTTTCACATATTCATAGTGCATTTTTTGTGTTGGGTGTGCATCCGTATATTGTTCCTTTTCATACAAATAATAATCCTCCGGATACTTATATTTTTTAGTTTTCCACTTATCCAATGATTCCGAATCTAAAACTAGATTGTAGATATTATCTACAAATTTTGTTGATAATGAATTTGATAATGTATCATCAAACGGTGATTCTTGATAATAAATGCTATCCATAGCCAGTAAGATATTATGCTCAATGGCTTTGAATCTTAATAATTGTTTTATATAACTAACCGCAACCCATGAATTATATATTCCCCAATCTTCTGACCACATATCGTTTCTAAATTGTTCTGGATATGTGTGATTATTATAAACACTTCCTTGCAATTTCCATCCAATTTTATCGTAATATGAGAATCTATTAAAATTTGTAAACATTACAACTATGTAATCCGTTTCTGCATTAAATTTATATTTTGCATCTGCTTCTATAAATTTACTCATTATAAATGTATTACAGGCACCGGCACGTCCAAAGTTATAGTACTCTTCAAAATTGGAGCCTATATAATCTGCCCAAGTTCCAGACATATGACATGTGTAACTACACCCAAATGCAAAAAATCTTTTTTTATTTAATCCATTCATTTTTTTTCAATTGTTTGATTATAGTTTCAAATACTTCTTTATGTCCTTCGGCAGATGTATGTAATGTATTTAAATCATCTGGATATTTTTGCGATAATATTCCCCAATCTACATTTACTAAATTCTCATCAGGAATATGATTTTTGAAATCATCATCATATGTTAATACCAATGTTTTTATACCTTTATTTTTTAATAAATTATAAGCCATAACTATCACACCAATATCATAATATCTCTGTATTCTATTATCAAAAATATCAGCATAGTAATTTCTTAAAAGCTTTAATCTATCCGTTCTTTCATTTTTAAACTTTGAGTAGTAGTTACCCCCTTCTCTTTTACCCGCTAACACATTATCAACATAATCAACTATACCATAAAAATTTTCTGTGAACATTTCTCCCGTATAATTAACATCTTCTTTTAATGGATTATCTAATTTATATTGATATGTATCGATTCCATATGGTGGATATTGGTGGTAGTTTACCGATGTTAATTTTAAATCACCATCCGATGTATCTACATTTTCAGGAAACCACTCAACCCTATTATATGATGTTGGTGCTATACAAACAAACTCTACATCCGTTGTATCTAAATTTTCAACAATGTGTTTTACTTGTAAAAAAATTGAAAAATTTGTAGATGATCCTTTTGCAAAATTTATAATATTTTTATTAAAATGATTTGCTAATCTAGATCCATATGGTTCATTATGCAAATCATGACAACCAATTCCAATACTAAAAGAATCACCGCATATAACTATATTATTCATACTATCTTTTTATTCTACTTCTTAAATAAGTATTTATTGCAACCAATTCTTCTTCGGTAAAAATATTTAATTTTTTATAAAATTGCATTGTTGTAAAGGTATCTAATGTACCAGACCAATGCCATCCAAATGCATTTGAATTGTATTTAAAAAAAGATGAAAAATTAAAAGAATCACATAACTCATCATTTTCATCGATTGTATTGAATGGTTCATCAAATACCACATTTTCATTTTTTATAAACTGATACCAATCATTTCTGATTCTATTATCTCTGTTTTTCATATTTTTTGCATTTGATTTAAAAAACATAGAATAATACGAATCTTCGTTTGCATAAAATGAATTAAAATTATTAAATCCATTAACACATTCTAAAAATTTATTATCAGATAGTGTTTGCATTGTTTTTGTTTTTCTAAAAGAAAACCCACCATTTTGTAAACTGTGTCCACCTCCTATAAAATCATATTTAAACCAATTGGAATTCCAACTTTGTGGATTTATTATAAATCCATCCCATTGAAAATTTATATAATAATCCGTCTTAACTAACCATGGTAATTCTTTTACAAAAAAATTTTCATATTCTCCACGTTTCACATTTTTATAATGCCCATTTAATGGTGAAAATTCTAATATATCACCAAATTCTATATATTTTTGTGCGTATTTTAATGCTTTTTTTACAATTATGTTTCTAATATTGGATTCCGTTGGATTATCTCCATAATCATCTACGATAACAACCGATACATTCTTTAAATCTATCATATTATAATAAGTTATGCTCCGTAATATACCTAACCAATTCTTCGGCCCATATTGAATGGGATTCTGGAGATGGATGCCAACCATAGTAAGTTCCATTTGGATTTTTCTTTTCCATAAAACTTTTGAATGTATTATTTGGTTGATCTTTTTTATAAAATCGTATAGGGTCTATAGTATCCCAAATAGGAACATAATTATACTGATACACTTCTCTTTCCTTTTTATCAGATATTGTATACGGCGTTCCGTGTAAATTTAATTTTTGCAATTCATCTCTCACATTCAAATCTTCCCAATCCATAGGATTTTTTCCAGGAGTTTGATAAAATGCATTAAACATTAACCATTTTATATTATGTGCTTTAAAAAAGTTTTCAAGTTGTAATACATTCATAACATATCTTGGTAGGTATTCTTCGGCGTTCCATAAGTATTGAACATATAATTTCCAAAATTCTTCTTGCGGTGGTGCATCAAAATGTTGTACTTGTGGCCATAACCTAAATCTGGATGAAAAATTTTTAGATTCATCCTTATACCAAAAAAAGTTTCTTTCAGGCGATGACCACCCTACAATTACAAATAAATCATCAGTTGGTAACTCTTTATCTATATAATTTGATGTTATATATGCTATAGTTCTATGTGCTATTGTACCATTATCATCGGCTGGCCATGATAAATTAGTTACCTCTGCAGACATTATCTCTGATAATCTTGTTGGAAATATTTTTGGTATTCTGTAATTATCATTTTCTTCCATCCAATCATATTTTCCAGGATGAGCTTCACCATCATACCTCATACTGATTTTTGGATCTGCTATTTCTGATCCAAATACCCAACTATCACCATTACAAATTATTTTTAATTTTTTATTCATATTAATTTTTTTTCTAATAATTTTGCTAAAATTGTAATTGCAAACATTTTATGTCCATTATAGGACCAATGTGGATCCATTATATTCTCATCAACAGATTGTATAATCTCATATCTAGTATCATAATCTGTTAAATTCCATACTATACAATTTTTTACTCCTTTATCTGTTATGATTTTTTTTAAAAAATTAAACATATTATCAGTTTTTTCTTTAAATGCGGGGTTATCATTTATAACAGATGCCATTATTAATGCGGATGCTTCTTCCTTATTATAACCTTCCTCAATCAACGTATCATACGATCTGGGTGTTATTGTGAATAGTTTATCTGCAATTTTTGCATTTATTGGAGAGACTTCAAATCTATGTGAAAATGTTTTTTCTATTATAACAACATCTCCAGGTTGAATTAAATCAAAATTTTTTATTATGGTATCAATTATCCTACCATTTGATTTGCCCGCCTCACCAAAGTTTAATAGTTTTAAATTCAGTTGTTTTGCAAGTATTTCGGGCCAAATCAAATCATCTTCAAATTTTTTATATTTTAAAGTGTATGGTTCATCTGGCAGGCATCCACTACCTTGAGTAAAAGAACATCCAAATACAATTAGTTTATTCATAATTAATGTATATCTGCTTTTGATTTTTCAAAATAACCATTTTCATACCAATCTTTTGATATGTTAAATACTTCTTGCCAATTATCAATACTATGTAATCCTCTATCTTCGGCTTCTTTCCGTACAACATAATATGGATTTGCATGCTCCGCATATGGATTAATGTTCCAATTTGTAATATATTTTTGCAACAATGTGCCAGGTCCATAGTAAAATTCAGGAAACTCAACAAATTCACCTGTTACTTTTTGCAACCTTCCTTTCTGCATCAGTTTCTTATACCACCTATATATTTGTGCAATAATATCCATTGTAGGTGAATCCGCATAAAAGAAAACATCGTCAAAACATAATTGATTAAATTCATTTGGAAACCGTGTAGGTGTCGGTGAAGATGCGTATGCTGTAAATGGTGTTATCGGATGTATATAAAATTTATTTATTGGTAGTCCATATTTGTTACTTCCTTCCTGTAAGAAATTAATATCGAATCTGGTTTTTATAACCATATCATAATGAATATCTGTTATTAATTCATATCGTTTTTTTAGTTCTACACTTTTCATAAAACTATAAAACATTCCTTCCCATGCTTCTTGCCAAACATTTGGATTGAATGGTTCATATTCCATTAACTTTGGATTAAAAGCCAGTTTTATTTCCTCCATTTCGATTGGATTATCTATTTTATAATCCTTATTTTCCCAACGAGGTTGCGTTTTATCTCTGTAGCTATTTGTATCCCACGTATGGATAAAATAATCCACATTTACTTTACAATTTTTGTGTGTATTAATTTTTACATCAAAATAGTTAAGTATATTTTC
>Ga0315903_10008232_pt1 | contig 12866 bp, 20 predicted proteins | sample LakEriMetagenome_7_FD_203524 | JGI IMG/M metagenome (GOLD analysis project Ga0315903, IMG submission 203524) | Freshwater fungal communities from buoy surface, Lake Erie, Ohio, United States - Buoy 2 MA119 | ecosystem: Environmental > Aquatic > Freshwater > Lake | place: USA: Lake Erie, Ohio...
ACTAAAACAACAACAATGAAGTACAAGGATTTTAAAGACATGATTGAAACGCTTGATTATCAAGCAAAGATTGAACACAATCTCTACAAGCTGAATGTAGACATCTATGAGCATTCAAATGAGTACAACAGGGTTATAGAACTGCTGATGAGCCACTACTTTGGTAAAGAAGGCTGTGATTGGATTACTTGGTTCTGCTATGAGAATGACTTTGGTCGCAAAAAGTATGAGGCAACAGATAAAGGTAAACTTATCTGCCAAGACATCAAATCACTTTGGGAATATGTAAAAGATTTAAAGAAATGATAGACAAAATATTAGAGTGGTTTCCTGAAGACGAACTACTAAAAATTGATGGCTTTGATGATGCAATCATTGGAATTGAAGATTTAGATATGCGCCTAATATATTCATGCTCAAAGATTATTGAAATACTTCAGCAGGACATGAGTGAAGAAGAGGCAGTAGAACACTTTGAATACAACATCAAAGGAGCTTGGCTCGGAGACAAAACACCAATATTTTGCATTGATAATTTATAGAAAAAGATGAACACGCACGAGACGATAAAGAATCTAAGACTGAACGCCAACCTTAACCAATGGTACGTTGCAAAAGAGCTAAACATCAGCCAGCCTGAGTATTCAAAGCTGGAGAATGGAAAAAGAAAGAAGATAAGCGTTGAATTAGTCAAAAAATTGAGCGACCTTTACAATATAGACATAGATGTATTTTTTAAATAAATCAAAATGGCGAAATGTAAAATCACAAGGGCGACAGCGAAAGGAAAAGCCTGGAAAGCTGAATGCTCAGTTGAAGGTAAAAAACGAATCATCCAAGGTGGACAAGACACCCAAAGAGGTAAATGGGGAACACAAGGTGGTAAAACAACAGCCCAAGTCAAGTCGTTTCTTGCGCGTCATGGAGAGCCTAAAACGGCTAAGCAAAAGATAAACGAGATAAATTGGAAGAAGGGAAGCCAAATTGGAAAGACCATCAACGTACCCAACAAGTTCTTTAAAAAGAAGTGAAGCACGAAGAAAGCAATATCCAAAAGAGCTGCGTGGAGTGGTTTAAATATAACTTCCCAAAGCAAGTTATTGCCTCTTTCCCTAACGGTGTCTTTATCAGCGGAACACCTGTTCAAAGAGCAAGAAGGTGGAATATCCTAAAAGCAGAGGGAGCAATGCTTGGAATGCCTGACCTAATAATTTGCATCCCATCAGAAAAGTATCATGCCCTATTTATTGAGATGAAGACTTCTAAAGGCGTTTTATCTCCAAATCAGAAACAAACCCATCAGCTTTTAAAAGATGCTGGATACGAAGTAAAAGTATGCCGCTCACTTGATGAGTTTATTCAATCAGTTCACAATTATTTAGAATCATAAACAACAACTAAAATGAGAACAGCAATGCAGCAGTTTATTGCTCGACTAAAGGATGCACAAGAATCCTGTCAAGCACCAACAATGAAAGTAATTTTTAACGTAGCTATTCAGGAGGCGGAAGCTCTACTTGAGCAGGAAAGCCAACAGATAAGGCTTGCTTATGTGGAAGGAAAAGAACACCACATGAAAGATAAGAGTATTACTTCTACTGAATACTATAACACGGTTTACAACTACGACAAACTTAAAATACAAGAAGATGCTAAAGAACTTTGAATCTGTCACACACGAACTCAACCAATTTGAACTTGAATGTGTTGAATTTCTCGGTCAATGGTTTATGGCAAATATGGGCAAAAAGAATGCGGTTAAAAATGCCGATATAGCCAAAATGATTGAGAAAAAGTTTGATAAGAAAATACACGACTCAAGAGTAAGGAAGGTTGTGCAAGCATTACGAACAAATGGTCTTCCAAATCTAATCGCTTCAGGAAAAGGATACTTCTACACAGAAGATACAAAAGAGATTGAGGACTGGGTAATTAGTCTAAAGCAACGAGAACTTGCAATCCGAACTATTCGTGAAAAAGCTGAACGCCAAATAGAAATTATGCGATTTGCCAAACAAGCAAGAAAGCAAATGCAGATGTTCTAAGAATTGATTTTTCTATCAATATAGGCTAAGCTAACGTGAGATAAGGAAGCTCCTGGGATATAATACCACCAGGAGCTTTCTGTATAAATATATAGTACAACAAAGCAAGCCGTAAAGACGTAGACATTCATACAGAAAATGCAATGACCCAATGGTTTTGCAAGCGGCTGGAAGCGACTTTTTTCTATTGCTTTGAGTACGTTCTGCCAAAAGCCAAATATCTGATTTGGCGCAATTAGATAATCAATAAAGATTGTTACTAAGGCAGCTGCAATAGAAGTAAAAGCAACCATGTAAACCTCTTGAAGCATACTTGTTGACGACAAAACAGCAGTCAATATAGCTCCAATACAGATTCCTGAGAATATCGAGATAGGTATTTCTAACTTCTTCATATTAGCAAATTGGTGGGATTCCTTCTACTGTCCAAGAGCAAGCACCATCACTTGTCATGAAATAATAAAAAGTAGGCATGCTGTCTTTCACACATTGTGGTGTTTGGATTTTGATTGTAGTTGTAGCATTCTCATTGAATGTCATCGGCAAAGTCACGTAGTCATCAGCTTCAAATTCAACTACTATCTCAGTATATGTTCCGTTTGCAGACCAAATTTCAAAAACATAATCACCTGGACAAGGTGCTTGAAAGCCAAAATCAATAGTTTGATTAGCAGTAAAACAACCTAAATGTTTAGAGCATCCGCAGTTCATTTCCTTAGTATTTGAAACAAATATAATTAGCAACCAGCATTGAAACACGGATTTTGGCAATAAAAATCAAGAGCCATATCCACATCAGCTGTTACATTGAAGTCGTGAGCAACAAAAATAAGGTTTTTATCAAAAATCTTGGGGGCTTTTGATTCCTCACTCAATACTTGTATGGAATCTATCTGAGATGAAACAGGTGTTACAGTTGCATTGGCAAAAGAAGATGAAGAAGGCAAATTAGCATTCATAAGCACAAATCGTATTCTGCTTTCAAGCTCATAAGCATCTACATTCTTCATGCAAGCAACGATACGCATTTGGTACTCTACACGGAAGAAGTTTTGCATGCCCGTAAACTTTTTCTGAGAAGAATCACCATAGGTTATCTCCCCCGTTGTTCTATGGCGAATGTAGAAGTAACTATCGTCATAATCATTCAGTCCAGCAAAACGATATTCGTTTACACCCTCGTCTTGAATAAGAACTCGCCCTTCTTCATCCAAACGAGCAATGGCAACGCCCTTTTTAAAGTCAATTTTGGACAAAAGGTCTTTTGCCAAACAATGTATTACTTCTTTCATCAGACAAATATTTTTTCAATTTGAAATTCTAATGCCTTCTCGACAAAATCTTCTAAAATAGTAGCTTCGTCTTCCGTTGGCTTGAAGATATAAAACTCACGCATATCCTCTTGCTTCATAGCTTTGTTTTTATAGTCAAAGTCATTGTCAATCATGATAACAACGGTGTCTTTATCGGCAACCTTGGTTGTCATGTTTTTCCTTAGTCTTCCGCTAAATTTAAGGTCAACAAAATCAGTCTGCAATCCCTTTTTTTTACGAATATCTCCCCAAAGAGCTGAATAACCAATTCCAATTGGGTTGTCATCTGAGTTTATACCAAAAATAAAAATACGCTCCTTCATTATGCCCTCAAGCCCCCTTGTTGGTGTCAAAAGAATCTTGTTTGCCTGAGTAGCAAGCAAATTATCCAGCTTTTTTATTTTGCTGATGGTTTGTTGAATGGTCATTTCTTTCTAATTGTTTTGATTAGATACGCAATAGAACCTATTGCTAAAAATAAGGCAAAACAGAAGATTGCTATCCAACGAATAGCATTTTTAGTTTCATCAACTTGCTCAATGGCTTTCTCCTTAATAATTTCAAGGACTTTCTCAACCCTGACTGTATCGGGAGGACAAGTGGTTTCCACAAAAACAGAATCACCAGGAAGGAACATGAGTTCAGTCCTGATGTCTGTCTGATGGTCGTGTATGATTAAGGTGTCGAGCCTCTTATACTGCACAAGCGTATCAAAGGTTCGGGTTTGCGTAACAATTACCGTATCCTTGTAATAAGTCTTGATTTCCGTTTGTGCAGGGTATCTTTCAGCGCAATTCTCCGCAGTCATGCAAGAATTAAGGATTGCTACTATTGCTATTGTCTGTATGATTAGATATACTCTCATTTTTATATGTATCTACTTTTTTATTAATCCAAGTTGCAAAATCTCTCTTAATATATCCAAGCAATGAAAGATTCTTGATAAGAGAAAGCATATTAACAAGGACAATCGGCACAAAGATACCTTCATTGAGCCAGCCAAGAAATACGCTTCCCTTAGCAAGATTATTAGCAAACATCAACAATCCTATATGTGATAACAGCTTCCAAAAGATAGATAGTGCCTTCCTTGTGTCAACCGAATCCCTTTTCCAAGCCACAACAAGGCTTGTAACGTGGTCAGCGGCAATGAGCGCAAGTAAGGCAAACAACGATGCCGCAGGTGAGAAAATCCAGTCTTCTACAAAGCCTGTGAAAGCACCAATTGAGAATCCACCTACAACGGTTATCAATAGAACATGTTTTTTGAAATTCAAGCATAAAACTTCTATTGCAATGGATTTCATATCGCCCTGCAACGTAGAGTTAATATACGACTTGAGTTTCAAAAAGTTCTATTTCGGTCTTGATGTTGGTCGTGGTCTTGCTGATGCTGGTCGAGTTGCTGGTCGTGATGGCTTGCCACAAGCACCACATGCTTTCATGTTGTTATTCATTTGACTTTTTATTTTGTTAGTTTATATTTGCATTGCCGATACAATAAGCGAAAAACGGTGGAATTCTCATGACAGACATTGCCTCACTAACAAGTGGGGCTTTGTTTTTATGGGTTTCCGTAAACGTATCTTGATTGATTGCAAATCACACAAATGTCATCAATACGCTTGAATAACTCAGGTAATTGATTTACAACAATCTTCATGTGTCTATCATACTGCATACTAAACTCCTCGTAGAGAAAGTTTATTTTATCATTGTCAAGCAAAGTAACAGAATTAAGTCTATCTGTTGCCTTTGCTTCTTTTACAATCTCAAGTCCTGACTTGTAAAGAATCGGGAAGCGTAAGTGCTGAGATATGATACATATTAGTTCGTCAATCTTACATTCAGCAGTCAACTGCGCTTTAATTCCATAAGAATTATTGCCAGCACCCGAACCGCTCCATCCGTTCACAAGCATGAACTGAGAAGACTTGGAAGAACAAGTGCATCCTGATTTTACGTCTGTATCAGCTGGATTGATGGATGTGTTATCCATCAGAATGTAAATCTCGCGATTAGATGAGATGTAATTGGCAAAAACAGTTGCCTCACCATTTGCATCCGTTGTAAACGGAAAGGAAGTAGAGTTAAATCCATCTACAATCTGAAAAGAATAAGAAAAGTTAGCTTGTTGGATTCGGATTTTAACCTCACCAACAAAAACACGCATCATGCGGGTATTTTTAACCGTTGCTTTGATTCCTCTGTCATTAGACGATGAAGCAAGGTAGTTTGAGTTGAAATCACCAACTAAAAGCTCATCAATTGCGCTGTTTACCCTAAAATATGGAAGTAAAAAGCCACTAAGTTCTTGCATAACAAGTTCAGAGGCAAAGTTAATCTTCTTTTCGAGCAATTGAAGTCCACTCATGTACCCGCTATCGGCAATATCTGCTGCCATGCGGATATTGATTCCTTCAAGGTCGTTTATCCATAGTCCACTCTTAGGATTTACGGAAAGGCATTTTACGCCAATTAAATTATCAAGACAACTTGGTAGCATATCCGAAAGGGTCTTTAGTGTAAATGTTTTTTTCAGGTATTCCTATCATTCTAAGATAGGTAGGAACAAAGAAAGATGGGCAAGCCTTATTATCAAATTGATTGTGTCCTCCAATCAAAATATCAGGTTTATATGCAATAACTTCTCTAATAATTGACTCAAGTGTTTGGCTCTGCTCGTTTGACAACGTGTTTTTAGCCTTTTTCCCACTTGAATCAAGTCCTCCAACGTAACAAACATGACGAGAAACTTTGTTCATGCCTTTTACGCCATTAGTTATCTCATTTGCATCTACGAACTTGTCGCCATCATGTTTCACAAATTGATGTCTATCTCCATCAAGCAAAATAAGGTCGGAATATCCAACCTTACTCCATCCACGACCAGCTGGTGGTGGTGCTGTATGCCAAGCCTTGATGTGGTCGGCAGTTATGTTCTGCCCTTCACGAGTAGCCGTGCAATGAATGATTAAGTATTTAAGCTCATTCATTTGGTGTTTCCTGTTTAGACATTTCTTCAATTACCTCTTCCTTTTCCTTCTTCTTTTTGATGTAGAAAAAGAAAGTAGCGTATTTTTCATTTTCAACTATTTCAAGAGATACGCTTGGCACTTCCTGAAGTACCCAGTCTAAAACAACTTGAAATTTCTTTTCATTTTTACGTCTGAATCCATCAGAACGGATGACAAACAAAGCACCTTCGCCCTTTTTCAGGTAATCAGCGAACTTTGGCTTAGCTATCTTACGATTGCTTTTTGCGTCAAGTGGAAAAAGATTAGCCAATGCTCTTGCTTGGTTTACTTCATCCAATTTGCCGCCCTGCAAAACCAAGTGTTTAACTTGTTCTTCTGTGCTTTTACCCGCAAGTATCTGAATTGTGTGCGGAGACAAATTGCGCCAAAGTTTTTTGATAGCTAAGCTAATATCGCCATTTACATCATTTAATTTTTCTTCAAAGTCAATCATATTGTTGTTTTTTATCGTTTACCAAATCTTCTTGCGTTCGTTCTGATGGCAGATTGCATTGATTGTGCAGTTTGACATCTGTTATTTGCATTTCTTGGAGAGCAAGCCTCAACTCGTGTAGTTTGGTCAACCTTGTTCTTTTGAGGAGATGTTGATGGGGGTGGTGCTTCAATTCCTGTTCCGCTTAATGGGATAACCAATGAATTACACTCGTTAATGCTTATTGTCAAGTTTTGTGTTATAGTTCCGAGAGCGGTTGGACTGAATATAACCATAATCTGTTGACTTCCGCCACCTGGACAAACAGTAACTCCACCTACATCAGCAAAAGGAGCTGTTAAAGTGCTAACAAAAAAATCGTTGCAACAAAGAAGCGTATCAGGGACATTTATGTATAATGTAGAGCCATTTCCAATAGCGACATTTCCAAAGTTCAAAGATGTTGGGCTTATGAATGAAGATGGGTCAATAGATTCAAAGTAATAAATAAATGTTGTTATACCCGCCACATTATCAAGAATTGTTAAAGTAACAGTATCAATGCTTTCAGTTGATGGAGCGCAAACGACATAATCAAGTGTTACACCTTGAAACGGGTCTAAGTTTAAAGGCAAAGAAAGAGGACTTCCATCAATAAATATGTTTCCAACACCAAAAGTGGATGAAAACGCTAAATCAAAAATTGTTATAGGAAAATCATCATTATTAGTCAAATTACATGAAATCTGACAACAACAATCCGTTATTAGCTTATAAGTATCAGTAATTCTGTTTGGCTCTATGCAATTATCTATATTGATTGGCATCTCAATTTATTTTACATCAAAGATAAATAAAAAAGGGGGCTGTTACACCCCCTTTTAACCATAACCAATAACAATAACTATTAACCAACTCCATTTAGGTCAACCTGAACACCGCAAAGCATTTCAAGGTTCAACCAAGAGATAGTTCCATCGAAGAAAATGTTACCAGTTGAGTTGTCTTCAATTACGTGGTCAACTTCAATTGAGAACTCATCAACGATACCATAGAAGTAACCATCGCAAGTATAGTAACCCCAGCGGTAAGAAGAAGAATTTGTAACAATTGTGTTCCAAAAATCTACATCTTTACAATCTTCAGGGTCGCTATTGTAATCCTGGAAAGTTACCTGATTTTCTTTACCAACCAATTGCTCAGGAGCGCAAGAAGAGATACGCTTCTTAGTGAAGCTACCCTTTGGCTTTTGAGCAAGAAGCAATCCTGAGAAAACAACGTCACCTGAGGCAACAGCTGCTTCCCATTCAGCACGGCTTGAAAGGTCAGTAAATACATAATCACACTTAATAAAAGCAAACTTAGAGATACCGCCATTACGAACGGTGATACCGCAACCACCCGTAATCGATGCGGGTAATTCAACGGAGCAAGTAGAAGGACAAAGTGCCATTTTATTTAATTTATTTTAGAGTTTAACAAGGTTTTATTAGTCGCAACCTACGATTGTTGAGCAATCTTCAAAGTTGAACGTGTAGTTAACACCCTCATTGGTATCTCCCGTTGCAAACGCATTTGTTGGCAAGAAGAACATAGTCCAATGCAACTGCAACTTGATAGTCCAACGGTCAGCGCAGTCATCGTAGTGTACTTTCAAATCGTAAGTCAAACCTGTGAATGGGTCGGTGATAGTACCGTGTTCAAACACATCATTACGCTTAGCGTAATCACCTGCATAACGATTCCAAGTAATCAACTGAACAGCACCAGGAGCAAGAACAGCGAAGTTGCCAGTTCCAAGTACAGACTCAGCGAAACGGTCGTGGTAGTACATGTAGTCAGTCCAACGAGCGAGGTCAGTACCTGTGGTTGAGTTGCAACAAGCGATTTGATTCACTTTAGCAAACAAATCCAAGTTACCACCACCAATCATCATTGGAGCACCACTTGCACCCGTCATATCGTACTGGTGACGAATCTGAGCAGTTGCAATAGCGCGAGAAGCATTTGAAGTGTCCTCAAACAACTTTACACTCTTCAGAGTAGTGCCATCAGCAAAGTTTCCGAAGTTTGTAGCTTGAAGAGCAAGCATTTGCTTGTCCAAAGCAACACTCAAAGCGTTCATCTGACCCATGATGGTCTGAGAAACCCAAAGTGAATCTGCTTCGCACAATTTACGCATCTCATCTTCATTGAAAAGAAGAGCTGACTCAATGCAATTGTCTACATCAACGATGCTTTCCTTTGGAGAAACTTCGTTTGTAGCAGTACAGTTATTAGTACAAGTAAGAGAAACTGTATCCTCGATACCACGCTGAGCGTAGTTTACTTGCACTTTGCGATACTTACCATTTGTAGGAATTGGCAAAAGTTCAACTCCAGCTGTGTTCTCTTGAGATACAACAGCATCCAAATAACCAACGCGGTCACGCTTTAGCTGTGGCGCATTGCTACCTGCAACATCATTCAAATTGACTTGCAGGTTTTGACATAAACCTTCTGTAAAAGCCATTTTTTTGTTTTTTAAAATTTAGAATTTGTTTTTTTGGGGTAATAAAAAAAGCCCATCCAAGAGAATATTAATTCAATTGAATGGGCTGAATCTTAGCCCCGAATTGCACTATGGTGTGCGAACCCAGGTGAGTGAATGCGCCTCCGCGCCGTTTTATTCTTTACCAAATACCTTCATTGACTGAAGACGCTGTGCATTTTCTTGCGCCTTCTGTAAGTGAGGCAGGTTGAATTTTGGTGCTTCAGGACTTGCTGCCTTTGGTGCTTGACCTTGTGGAGCAGCAGTTCCTGCGTTTGATTGTTTTACAACTTGCAGTTCAGACAAGTGATTGTCAATCAGTTCGTCAAAGGTAATAGATTTTGTGCCATCTTGGTTCAAAGGTTTTAAACCATTTTTAGTTTTTACCTCAATTTCACCACTATCAAGCACATCATAATCGTATTTTGATGCTAAATAGCTCTCAATAGCTGGCAAAATAGCCTCAGGCTTCACAATCAAATCACGCTTTGCAAGTGTAGAGCGCAACACGTTTGACTTTTTAAATTGCTTAATAGCTGATTGTGATTCATTCTCCTTTGCGGGAATCACCTCTTCCAAAAGACGCTTGTTCTCTTTGGTGAGTTCAATCAGCTTATTTTGCATTTCTTCAGCACCTTCTGAAGGTATGCTACGCATCTTTTCAAAAGCAAGATTGATTATTTCATCAAACCTTTTGTCTTTTACTTCTTCGTTAGAAAGCGAAAAAGTCTTTTTAATCTTATGCTCCATCTTTGAGAGTTCAGTACCCCGAACTTCGTCTTTGATTGGCTGAATAAAAGAAGGGTCGTTAGAAAAAACATCTTGCATTGATGATTTATAGCTATTCACAAACGGCTCAATGTCCACTTCTTCATCTGCCGAAAGTTTGGCGATTGTAGAAGATGGAACTCCGATTTTCTTTAAAAATGATTCAATGTTCTTCATGTTGTTGTTTATTTACGTTTACGATATGTGCGCTTGGTTTCGCCTTCTTCAGAAACAGTCTCATCAATATCCACATAGGTGTCTTCAACTACTTCATCATTGATAACTGGCTTAGGTTGGGCAGGGGCAGGCTTGTCGGTTAGAATTTCAAAATTCTTAAACAGACCACCCTTCTTGAGTTGGTCAACGGCAAACTTGGTCATCACAGCGACCTTGCCCGTCTTGACATTTAAAACTTTAATCTTGTTCATTGTTTAATTTTTTACAAATATAATTAATTGTTGTTTGGTGGCAAATCGTCTTCCGAGCTATTTGAACCACCATTTGAACTCATATCGTCAGCAGAATCACCGCTTGTTTCTTCAGCTATCATAGGTGCTAAATAAGCATCAATCATTGCGAAAATATCACTAATTGGTTCTTCGAGTACAGCAGTTCCATTTTGTGCAACTATTGTTGTCAAAGCCTTGTAAGCGTGAAGTGATTTAAGCACATCTTCCTTCTCAATTATACCACTCTGCATCATAGAAATCTTATCCTTTGCGCTGATGGTATAAATAGGGTCATAGCTTACAAGAACCTCTACCAAACGAGAAACAGCCTTATTTCCGCTGAAACGTTTCCTTGCCAAGTCTTTTGTAGTCTCAATAAGGAAGGATACTGGTGCATTGCGGTCAGTCAGATTGATAATCTCTTGCATCAAATCCCATTCTGTCTTCATTGAGAAGGAAATAGGCTTGATGATATTTGGTGCTTGAGGATTTGTTACATTGCGATAAGCCTCAACATAAACAAGCGATTTGTAGATTATTTCATCAAAGATATTGTTGCTGATTTTGGTCAGCTGAGCAAATGAGTCTTCTCTGTCAATAATCTTAGCCACACCGCTCTGAGCCTCGTCAATTACATTCAGGTGCAAAGCATCTTCAGCCTTCTTGAGCAAAGTTTGCCAAGCATCACCTGAATATTGAATAATATCAACTGGGGGAGTGACAAATCTTATCAAAGGTTCGCTTGATGATTCTCCTGAGAATGCAGCATTGCCTCTTTCTCTGATAAACACACCAAATGGTGAACGAGAAACAATCTTACCCGTTCCATTGCATCGTCTGCAATAGTCATGCTCCTCATTTTCTGAGTCATAGATAATACCATCACGGCATCCTTTAGCATCACAAGTTTCACCCACCTCTTCCCGATATGGGAACGCAGATGTAGTCATAACTCCTTGCCAATCAGAGTATTGGCGAATCGCCTCATTTGCAAAAGGAACAAACGCACTAAAGTAAGACTCAAAGTATTTCTCAGGAGTCAAGTCACCACCAAGAACACAACCAGGAACTTTGCCAATATTGTGAACGTAAATAGGGATAATCTCAAACTGCAACTTTCTATCATCACCGTATTGAACGTGCTTATAGAAAGTATCTGTGGTCATCGTGTAATACACCAATCCCTCATCTACCATCTTGTTTGACTTCTTGATTCTGCTTTTCTCTTTGTAGTCAATCCAAGTAATAGAATATCGGTCAATGTATTTTATTTGGTCTGTTCCGATAATCAATGGCTCAACATCCACCTTTACAGATGGGTTTGTCAAGCCTTCGCCAGTTGGAATCCAAACAAGCCATCCGTTAGGGTCTTCAATCATTCGTGGAACGACAAACTTTTGAATGTATGAGTAAAAGAAGTTCTCGTTGAACTTTACTGTACTCAAATAAGCATTCAGCTCATCGCTAACTTGAATTGAGAAGTTTGCGTTTTGAAATATCCTATAAAGTTTGTCTATCGCCTTCTGAATTGAGCCTTTGGTAATTGGCTCGTATATCATTTCGCGGTATTTCTTTATTTCAGGGTCTTCATTTGGTCTGCGCTCGGTAAGTATTTTACCAGGCTTTTTTCCTCTTGTATGGACGAACATTGTTTCGCGAACATGCTCCCACTCAGGATAGTAATCAGGACGATACTTCTTATCAGTCAGGATTACATTTATATCTTCAATTGTTATCATTGACAAGAGAGTGATTTGTTACAATTACAATTTTGCATTTTTACATCAAGGTAGAATTGGTTTCCAGTTTCATTATTTCTTGTGATTTCACCTTGAACTTGATACTCAACACCATCTATTAACACATCTTTTCCGCCAAGAACAGAAACAAGGAATCTTGCAAATCCTGATGGCAAATGTGATGTTTTTAAAGACCAGTTCTCACAAACTTGTGAAGATGTTGCTTTCAAAGAAGAGTTGATTACTTCTTTGTTGATTACAAATCCATCATGCTCAAAAGAACCTGGAACACCAATCGCATTTGAATATACAAAGGCGTTTCCTATGGACAAATAAGTTCCGTCAATATTGAGTCCAACGAAATCATCTCCATAATAGTTGTTATAGCAATCTTTAAAAGAATATGTAGATTCTACTCGATAAACATACGGGAAACTTTCACATTTATCGTATTTGAATGGCTCACTATAAAAAGTAGTCTTATCGGCATAAGCATTTGGGAAACACATGCCCTCGATTGTTGGGAAGTCAAAAACAAAATAAAAACAAGGCTCAATATCAGCAAGAATCAT
>Ga0315903_10008233_pt1 | contig 12865 bp, 19 predicted proteins | sample LakEriMetagenome_7_FD_203524 | JGI IMG/M metagenome (GOLD analysis project Ga0315903, IMG submission 203524) | Freshwater fungal communities from buoy surface, Lake Erie, Ohio, United States - Buoy 2 MA119 | ecosystem: Environmental > Aquatic > Freshwater > Lake | place: USA: Lake Erie, Ohio...
ATTATGAGCATCAACGTTCATCGTTGTTGTTGCAGCAACTTCTTCAGCCTTTTTTTCACCACTACTTTGACCGCTTTGTGTTGTACTACCAGTTGTTGAACCACCACTCGAAGTACTCCCACCTCCACTTGAACCGGTAGAACCACCAGTATTGGTTGTAGAACCCCCTGTCGTAGTTCCACCCCCACTAGAACCGCTTCCAGAACCCCCAGAACCTGCCCCAGAACCTCCAGAACTACCAGTTGAACCACCACTACCATTATTAGTAGAACCCCCAGAATTGCTCCCAGAACCTCCAGAATTGCTCCCAGAATTACCCCCACTTGATGTTGTATTATTTCCACCATTATTATTTGAACCAGCGGTAGAACCACCACTATTATTTTGATTACCCGATTTGTTATTGTTACCAGATGAGCTGGAATTAACATTCATACCAGCTGATGCTGATTGTGCAGATGACATTATACTACCAACCACACTTTGAACTGTACTACTGATTATTTGCGTTGTTATTTGGTTTTGCGTTACCTGTCCTTGTTGTTGTCCACAAGGTGCTACCAATCTATAAGCCGCATAAACTTGATTTATCCAAGATGCTAATGCGCCACTTGCAACATCAGCTGGAGTAAAACTTCTTGATTGATTTAAAAAGAAAACTACCGTCCCTTGAGCAGGAATACTAAATACGGTCACCGCTTGTGTACAAGGGTCAACAAACGTATAAGACAATATTTGGCCAGATACCTTATTAGATATTAAAAATGTAACAATTGTTAGAATAGTTACTAGCCATTTTTTCATTTATACATTTGTACATTCAATTATTAATTGAAACTTATTACTTAGTAAATATACCTTTGGTTACCATTCTTTGTAGAATTCTTGCACAAGCAATATCCAATGCTTTCTTTGTGGCGATAGAAATGGTTGATTGATTAAATTTAACTGGGTCTACAGTAGCATCTGAAAGTAATGTTAGTTCTCTAGTTGTTGTTGCTTCACCCAACCCACTAGCACCAAATACTACACCAGTTTCCGCATCAGTAAAACGAACCTGTAAACCAATACGAGTTACCATCATATTTTTAACACCATCTTTAAGATTTACCGTCTCATCTTCTGATATTGAATAATCGTAGCACTCTATTGTTACAAAGTATTTTGCTAAGTTAATTTTACCTCTACCATCTAATGGATTTTCAGCTATTCCAGCTTGAGATGCTTGGAATTGCTTAACCATTCTATTTTTAATTTCAGTTTTATCTTCAGTAAATTTAAATCTATTAAGATTTTCTAAATATTCCATTGAAATGTTTGCAACACCCAATCCAACTCTTTTCTCTTTTAGTTCAGGATATAGTTCGTACATTTCATCGGATATACCACATTTTAAGATTTGAATTGGAATTTGTGGTCCATCATAATCCATATATTGAGAAATATCAATTTGTGTTTCAAACGAAGCTTTATATTGTTCGGTTTTTGTAGTACCAATAGTTTGAGCACTAAGATTAAGTGTTGAAATTAATGTAAATAAAAATAATAGTTTTTTCATAATAATATTTTTAGTAAATGTAAAAAGGGGAGATTGTTCTCCCCTCTTTTTATCCTAATTCTTCTTCAGAATTTTCTTTTCCCTTTTTAGCGTTGATGAATTTATCAACCGATGCTATACCAAATGAACCTAATGTTATTACCATAAATCCATCAAATACAAATTCGTGAATTGGCATCTCTCTACCCAATACTCCGGTAACTAAATCAGTTGCCAATGTTATTACCATCATTACAAATGCACCAAATCCAACTACTGATTTTTCGTTAATTTGGTTATCATCGCTAAATAAATCTTTCCAGAATCCCATAATTTTAATTTTATTATTGTTTATTACACAACATATTGAGCTATAACAAACATTAATATAAACCAAACAATTACAATTCCAAAACCAATTAAACTTTCGTTTATTTTATTATCCTTCTTCATCGTCTTTGATTTTTCCGCATTTAATACACTCTTCTGTACCATTGCCATCCAAATCGCCCCAAACGTGCTCACATTGTCTATGTGTAAAGTATTCATCGATATCACCATCACCATCTAAGTCTAATCCATCCATTACACCATCACCATCTTCATCAATTTCAACACCAACTTTAGCTTTTGGAGCTTCAGTAGTAACTGCATCAGTAATTTGAGAATTAACTTCTTTTGGTTGAGATGCTGCATTTGAAATTGCTGCGGTAAATGCTTCTGGAATTAATGGAGTATTATTTGGTGGAGTTACAGGCATATCAGCTGTGTTACTCATTGATGTACCATCTTCTTCATCCATTTTCTGAACTAACATTTTATCCTTATCAGTATCACTAAACCAATAGTCAATGATTTTACCATAAGAACCGATAAAGGCTCCTAATAAAAGGAGTAGAAGTTCTTTCCACTCTCCTGCTATATCGGATTTGTTAAAAATGGCCGCAAACATACCGCCCATTATTAACATAAATCCACCCAATACTAATGCAGTGATGTACCATCTTCTGGCCATCATTTTGTTCAATAGGTCTTTAAACCCACTTGGTTGTTCTGCCATTTTATATAAATTTTTTATATTTTAAATTACCACTTAGGTGCTTCTTCTTTGAACTCATCACCTTCTTTTTTCTTAGGCTTTGGAGCCGGTGCTGGTTGAGCTGCTGGTTTTTCTATTACTCTTTCAATTACTTTAGTTCCACCAGATTGTTGAGCTTGTTGGTTGGAGTTGGTAATGTTGATTACTGGAGCTGCTTGTTGAACAGGTGCTGGTTCATCACCACCGCCTGTAATTTGAGTTACTCCCCAAGTTCCTAAACCCATCACTGCGGTTGTTACTACACCAATAATAGTCTTTTTTAAACCAGACAAAGTTCCATCATTTTCTTGTACTTCTTCAGACATAAAATTTTATTTTATAATATTAATAATTTCTTCGTAACTGCTTTACCATTTGGAGATTGTAACGATACAAAATAACCACCGCCAGGTCTTGCTCCCTGCATTTCAACACGTGTTTGTGCTGTCAATAAGTATTGTTCTGCTTGAATTTTACCAATTCGTTTAACCAAATTACCATCAAAATCATAAACATTAGCTACAACGAACATATTTGGTTCTGGGAAATCTACTACTAACTCAAACATACCGTTGCTTGGGTTTGGGTAAACCTTAGCCGTAATTTCTTTCATCATACCACCATTAACAAAGCCAGGCATTGCTTTATTACTAATAGTAACTCTATCAGATGCTAATGTTATTGCAAATGGGTCACCATTTACATCAGATGCATCCATTAATCTTCTAACATATATATTTGATGTTATATCATTATTTCCAATCGGTGAAAATTTAAGTTTAAATGGTGTAGAATTACCAGTTAAAAATCCACTATTTTGATTGTTCATACCACCAAATCTAACAATACCATTTTGCTCATCATGTGTTACATATTGTAACCAAGGGCCTTGTATATTTGATACGATTTCTTCAAATTTAACTTTGGTTGGGTCATATTTCATTTCAAATTGAAGTCCTGCATTTTGTTTGTTGTCTGCAAAACTAACATTGAATGGTACGAATAATGGTTGACCAGCTGCGGTATAAGTGTCTGGAATATTAACATCCATATTACCTATAATATTGTATGCTAATACTTCAGTACCCGATTGATTAAATACAGGAGATGAATGACTTCTATTAACATCACCCAAAATCATATATTTTAAATTTACAGTAAGGTTAGATGTTTGTACACTATCCACTACAAACTCACCTCTGTTTATGTAATTTGCCCATGTAGTCCATTGATTTTGTCCTAAAACTAAAGAGTCATATTCAGCCGCATGGAATACACTTATTAAATTAGCCGTATCTATTTTTTTCAACCCAGAAACCGAAGCGTATATACCATACGCATCACCACCATCTAATGTTCCTGTTTTATTTATATCTGCTTGTAAGTAAGCTAAACCTGATTTAAGATACAATTTACTATATTGTTGGCTTACATCAGTTTTTGTAAATTCATCATAAGTTTTAGTACCATCGGTTATAGTTACCGCATAATCTCTAATATTGGTTAAACTATCTTGTGGGAATAATACACTAATTTTATATTTTGTTTGTTCCTCAATATTTGGTAAAGTGTATGTTCCATCATTATTTACAACAATGCTAGATGCAATCAAACCACTATTAAATTCTGTTGCAACTACAGTTGGTTTAGCCGTCATATTTGCAGCCAACCAAACCTTACCAGATATTGTAAAGTTACCTTTAAGATATATTGCTAACTTTTTATTTGTTAAATTAGCAACGTTATCACCAATAGATGTACCATCAACTTTAAATAATCTAGCCCAGTTTACAGTTACCGAATCTGAAGCGAAGTTTGATTGTACATCATTAATTTTATATTTGTTGTAAATAATATAAGAATTTGATGATATAGCATTACCACTAGCTAAAATTAAATAGTTTCTAGCAACAGTCCAACTGGTATCAGTTGTGTAATTGTACGCTCCATTTGAATATGAATTATATTTGTAGTTATCAAATTGTTTGTAATCCACATACGGAGTTTGTGAATTGTAGGTAGATGCTACCGTAGTAGAGATGTGTGTTAAAAGTTGTTTTTTGTACTGAAAATCAACTTGGAAAGAACGGATATCCGTATTTGCCACTGGTTGATAGTACCAAGCTACTTCTAAGGTATCACCTCTTTTTACAGTTTGCAATTGCTGAAAATGTCCAATAGATGGGTTTTGAGCGAAAATCGAAAAGCTGGAGATTAGTAATCCAGCTAATAATAATAGTTTTTTCATATGGTTAGTTTGTCAATTAGTTCTATAATTGTTTTTTTAAGAGCAGAACGGGCAGCTTGTTGATTTATACCACCACCTTCATCTATAACCATAGTTGACGTAGAAATTTCCGATGATTTTCCGGTTGCTAAATATTCTTTAACCTTCTTACCATCTTTTACCAAATACCCTTTTATTCGGATAATGGTTTCAGCATTTGTTTTGTGAAATACGCTAACACCAGCGTTTGTGGATAGTATATCGAAATACACAATCTCCATATTAAGTTTCATGGTTGAATCGTTTTTTGCAACGATATCAAAACCCTTATCCATAAAAGCTTCCTCTGCAATATTTCTCAGACCTAATATAAGGTTTTTATTACCAATCATAGGCCCAATCTTAATACCATTGGTTACATCACCAACAAAAATTTGGGTTTGTGCTTGAGTTACGTTTATGTATAGTAATGCAAATAAAAAAACCAATAAGTTCTTCATCATATAATCCTTTTGTATTATTAGTATAACACATAAAGAAACCTTTAAAAAAACCTATTGGTACTAACTATTTTTAAAAACTATTTAATCCGTAACAGTAAATATTATAAATTTTTCAATTTATACATTGTCTGATAGATTAACTTTTCAATATTATCTATTTCGTTTTGAATCCAAGAAGATGAAATTTCTTCTGATTGTCTTTGCTTTTTAACAAATTTTAGGAGAGTTTCGAAGTAAGAAATTATATTATCAATAGATGCATCGTTATCCAATCCTTTAACTGGTTTAAATTCAATTAAACCAACCATACCTTGGTATCCTTCTGCAAGTTCATCTATTAATGGAACAATACCTTCATAATATGATTGTAGAGCTAAGTGTGGAGCTAACCCTTTAGGTGATACTCTAAGATGAAATACATGAGCCTGATTACGGCTGTGTAGTAACATTGATAATAAATCCGTCATAATATATGCTTTTATTCCTCATATAAATATGTTTCTTCCCAAAAATCATCATTTTGGTTGGTAACAGACCCATAATCCAAATATTCATTTAATATTCTTCTTTGATGCTCCTTCATTACATTAACTACTTTTGTAATATAATGTGTTTTACAATCTGTCATTTCTCTAATTAGAAGATATAAATGTTTCTTATTAAAGTTTTCAATGTATTGACTTCTACGGAATAATTCTAATACCGCATCGGCTATTTGTATATCTCTTTTTTTGGTAAAAACCTTTGTAAGATTTTTGTCCCAATAGATTAGCATCAAATCTTTAAATTCGTTATACTCCTTACCTAACTCAACATGTTCAAAATCATCTGGTGGATTCCAACTTTCAGGCATTTCTGAAAGTAGTGATGTTTTTTTAAATCGTTTGTAGTTACCATTATTTTTAAGAATTAAATGGTTTTTTGCAACGATACTAAAATAAGAAAAGGCTTTACCCTTTCCTTCTTTAAACATATGAATTTTTTCAATCAATGTAGAAACAACTTCCATTTGAACGTCCTGTTTAGGTACATCAAAATAGGAAAACTTAAATGTATTTAGAATATTTTCAGCTAACTTTTCAAAAGGATATTGTATGCTTTCCACATATATTTTATTTCTTTTTAATGGGTCTTTTGTTTTATTATATTCAATAATAGCTTGTTCTGTATCTAATGTAAAGTATTGTTTACTTTTCTTTTTTCTAGGCATATTTAAATTTCTTTTTTGTAAATTTCGATAGTTTCTTTTAGTTGGTTAAAAACAGAACCAACTTCATCATCGGATTCAAATGCCCCACTACTATCGATATCCTTCATTGTTTGAAGCATTGTTTCTAATTTTTGAGATGTTTCAAATTGTCTTAAATCATATTCATTAACAACATCTACTAATTGTTCGTTTTGCTTAACAATATTCAAACCTCTTATTAAAAGAAGAATATTAAATATTACCGAAGCTGGTAGTACAACTACCAATAAAAAATAAACAAATAAACTCATATATTTTATATTTTAATTTTATATCCGCTAAACCTAAACAAATAGTTACTCACTTTTGTTCCATTAGCATCGGAAGAATCAACTCCCTTATCGAAGTATTCCATAACACCACCCGGTCCAACAAGATGGGCGGCTGCTAATATACCACTTTCCGTTACTACCTTATCACCTATAATTTTTCCGTTCCATTTACGGATGTATTTACTTAATATTTTTTTATTATACCTTAAATAATCCATCATAACTTTATCTTGCAAATGTGGTGTATTTAAAAAAGTAGAATCATCAATATCATAACCAAGTCCATTTATTGTTCTTGGATGAAATTGATATCTACCTAAATATCCAAATCTATTTACAGCCTGATAGTCATTTCCAGATTCAGTTCTACCTATTGCTCGCAAAAATGAACTCATTTTCTTTAATGGGTAATTTGTTAAATCCACAATATTGGTATTTAACTTTATATCCTCTACTTTTTTTATCTCAGCTACGTTTTGTTTTTGAGTTATATTTGAGATATATCCCAAAACAATCAAGCAGAAGAAAACAAATATTATTTTTGAACCTCTAGTTTCCATATTTTTTAAAAGTATATTATACAAATATACGATATTTTTTTCACATTTCCAAATTTAAGCCTCTCCCATAGGAGCATTGAAAATATTACTTAAAGCAATATCATCATTTAAATGTAATTTTTCTTTTTGTTTTTCTATTATTTTATTTACCAAATCAACTTTTTCTTTCAATCTGGAATCCAAAGATTCTGCTGAAATTACGTCTGTCTCAACTAATTCATCTACTAATGCATGTAATAGTATTTGTAGTTTAATTAATTCTTCTTGCTGAGATAGCAAATTCATTTCTAATATACTTTGCATAATTAAATTGTTTGTAAAGAACCGGAGTGTACACCTAAAACAGAGTTTATAAATTTTTTAAACTCAACATCATCTTTTGTTTCATATTCGGTACTACCAAATGCTTTTTTTATTGATAAATCGGTGTAACCCATCGCCGAAGCCATTCTTACACAAACTGTTTTGAACTCAAAAATGTTCATATCATCAGGAACAGATAACTCTATATTGAATGCTTCTCTATAATCTGTCTTATCTATATTAAATATCATCTTAGCCATATATCAAAAATTTATACTTTTTTATATCCCATTTTAATATACGATTCTGCTTTTTTATATTTAACAAAAATCATATCACCATCAGGTCCTTGTAACATAAGTTTATCATTTCTACCAGGCTCTTTATCTTTAACAACAGTTTCTGAATATGCTCGTATTGGGTGAGTTATATCAACACCATCCATAGCATCAATTGCTCTTTGAACTAATACACATTCCAACAAACCAGCATCAGTAAAAAACTCATCTGCATTTTTCCAATCACCATTTTGGTTATCGGCTTTAAATTCAACACTACCTAAATTATCAGTATCAATTACCAAATACGGATATCTTATGGTTTTTCTAACTTTGTTTTTTATAAAATCTTTTTCAAAATAAACCAATGGTTTTTCCGAAATGGTAGTTGGTATTGGATTAACTAGTGTTAATTCATCTTCTACATTTCCTAATCTAATTGTTATAATTCTTTTATTCATATTCACATCATTTGCTGTGAATACAACTCCTTTTAGTTTTTTTATGGAATCTTTATAAAGTTGAATATCATCTGCTGATATTTCTGATTTTTCTATTTTTTTAACTTTCATAAGTTTTGTTTTATAGTAAGTGTGGTTTTGCTTCGGTGATACCAGCATTTGTTACAATAACATAATGTGGATTGAATTCTTTTAATGATGTTGCTCCACCATATGATAATGATGAACGTACTCCATCTAACAATTCGGTGATGATATATTTTACACCACCCTTATATGGAATAATTGTAGATTCACCTTCTACGTTTCTAGCTTCTTGTCCGTGAGTTACTTTTGTTTCCAAAGATGCAGCTCCTCTGTATCGTTTATATAGTCCATTTTGCTTTTGAATAATTTGACCAGGTGCTTCATCAGTTCCAGCTAATAAAGAACCTAACATAACAGATGATGCCCCTAATGCTAATGCTTTGGAGATATCACCACTTGTACGAATTCCACCATCTGCCATTACTGGTACTTTTGATACTGAAATAATTTCTTCTAAACAAGTTACATTTGGTACACCAAATCCAGTTTTAATACGAGTAGTACAAAGTGAACCACCACCAACTCCAACTCTCAATCCATCAGCTCCCCAACTTTGTAAATCCATAGCTGCTTCTGCCGTAGCTATATTTCCAGCAATTACATCAACTTCTGAACTAATTGCTTTAATGTTTTCGATTGCTAATTTTACATTTTGATGATGACCATGTGCTACATCAATTAAGATAATATTTGCACCGGCTGCAATTAATGATTGTGCTCTTTCTAAATAATCCCCATTAGCACCAACCGCAGCCATAATAGGTACTTGTTTGATTTCAGAATGCCAATCATCATACATAATTCCCCACTCTTCAAATGGTCCACCAAATCCATCTCCGTAAATTTTATATTTTAAATGCTTTATAATTTCAGATTGTTCATCAATACTCATAAATCTATGAATACAACCAACACCACCCATTAGCATCATTTTGTACGCCATATCTAATCCACAAACAGTATCCATTGGAGATGCTACTAATGGAGTGTTTAATCCATATCGTTTTGTAACTAAAGTTTGTAGTTTGATACTTTTTCTTGTTTCAATTTCAGAGTACGCTGGAACAAGTTGGATATCATCATATGTTAAAAATGTTTTCATTTGTTTTTTCTTTGTTAGTTTGTTAATTTTAAAGTTTATATAAGCAATAGAATCCGAATCACCAATGAACCCTTCGTATTTTGTATAATATCTTAGATTATCAGGATTTGATTCTAATTCTTTTTTTAAATCTTCGTATTTTGGTAAGTGTTTATTAATGTATGTCATTCTAAATCTTTTGGTCCGTTTCTATAAATTCTATAACTATCTTCATCAAAGTGTTCAGTACTAACTTCAAATACAGTAGCATTATCAGTAAGTGCAATTAATTGATGTGGTAATCCTTTTTCTATGTAAACAACATCTCCTTTTTGTAATTGAGTGTAACATCTTTCAGAAGATTCGGTATCAATCCAATCAAACTGAAATGCTCCCTCTTGCACATACCAAGTTTCGTTTTTTAACATATGATAATGCATTGAGAACTTATCACCACTATTATTGAATACTAACAACTTTCCACAATACTGAGAATCATTATGAATCCACAATTCATATCCCCATTTCTTTTCTACTCTTTTCGGGGATTTTATTTTTACATCAAAGTTTGCCATAATTAATTACTTAAAGGTGCTTTAATTGCTGGATGCGATTGGTAATTTTCTAAGGTAAAATCCTTAATTGAGTATGATGGTAAGCAATCATATTCTGCCCATACTACGTCATCTTCTATCTTAATTGTAGGTAACTCATACGGAACTCGAGTTATTTGTTCTTTTGCTTGTTCAATATGATTTGAATATAAATGAACATCACCCAAATTACCAATTAACTCATCAGGTATCATATTAACTTCTTTAGCTATGATTTCAAGTAGTAAACCATAAGAAGCAATGTTGAATGGTAAACCTAAAAATGTATCTACACTTCGTTGATTCCACATTAAAGAAAGATACTTACCATCTCTCACATAACATTGAAATCCATAATGACAAGGTGGAAGTACCATTTGATTTAATTCTCCTACGTTCCAAGCAGACACCATCAACCTTCGTGAGTCTGGATTTGTTTTTAACTCGTTGATAAGGTTTTGGATTTGGTCCACACCACCTTTGTTAACCTCACCCGCTTCAGGTGACCACTTCCTCCATTGTTTACCGTAGATTGGTCCTAATTCACCCCACACTTTTGCAAATTCATTATTAGTTTTGATTTCGTTAATAAATTCTTCTTTTGTTAAACAAACATTATCATATGGTCCAGAGAATGGTGGGTTTTCTTTTAACCAGTCTGTTTGATAGTTTTTATAAGCATCACCATCCCAAATATGACATCCATTCTCAACCAAATACTTGATATTGGTATCACCACGAAGAAACCACAACAATTCGGTTACGATTGTTTTGAATGCCATCTTTTTGGTTGTAAGTAATGGAAACCCTTCACTCATTTTATGTCTGATTTGATGTCCGAATTCAGATATAGTACCTGTCCCAGTTCTATCTTTTTTTTCTACACCAAATTCTATGATATCACTAAGTAATTGTTGATATTTTCTATCTATATTATTCATATTAATCTAAATTTAAATTATTATCGCTTAGTATATAATGTAATTTATCTCTACATTCTTGTAGAGTTTTATGTGTATCATCACTCATAGTATCCGGTGCATATTTTATTTGTGCTCTTAACCATTGGTCTAATTCCCACATAGCAAGTTTCCACTTAGTACCATCAACAGCGTCTTGAAATTGAATACGGTCATCACTATCTTCTTTATCAAAATCAAATTCTAAAATTGCTTTCATTTCTTTTTTATTTTTTCAGTTTTTTTTGTAAAGAACGAAAATATTTTAAATTCAATATTATCCATCTTTGTCATTGCTATCCACTTACCCAAAACACTTCCACCAATATAAAATGGTAATACTAAAAAATCTTTTTCAAATAGTAGTGGTTGTAGTGAAAAATACATACCAGCCAATGATACTAAATTAATCCATACTGAATTAATCAGTAGACTATTTAATTTATTTTCATATGTGTATTTAATTTCCATTGTTTTAAATACATTAAATAATATTTGAAATGTTAATATGGCTGCGTATGTTATCAATCCTTTATAGTTTTAAATAATTTAAATGTTCTGCCTTTCCCAATTCTCCACTAACAAACGTATTAAATGCTAAACTTATTCTTTCATTATCTCCAACTTTCGTTGGAACTGCATGTTGTAATGATGATGGAAATAATACTAAATCTCCAGTTTTTATTTTCAATGCACACTCAATTACATTATAATCGGTATATTTTATAATTGGTAATTCTATTTGATTATACTTTGGATTAAAAAATGCTATCTCATCATATTGTTCATCGGCATTAAAATAAAACACACCAGAAACTAAACTGTTTGGGTGGTTGTGGGTATGATGATATTCGTTTTTATTTGTATAATTTAACCAAGATTGAGTTACTTTTAATTTAGTAATGTATGGATTTGAGCCATAAATTATTTCAACATAATCATATAAACATTTATCTATAAATTGTTTTAAATTTTTAAACTCTTGTTTATCTAATATAAAAGAATCATTTGTTGTTTTATTACCAAAATTATTATAAGAATCGTTTTTGTAAAAAGTAATTGATTTTACTAATTCATCCGATATAATTTCTTCGGATGCGAATTTCATAACTGGTGTTGCAAATAAATTATATAGCTGATGTTTCATACTTTTTATAGTTATTTACATTTAATAATCCACTATATTCACATATAGCATCTCTACCAACAAAAGGTAATATTGCTAATTCTTTTGCTTTTGCTTCAACCATAATATCTACATCATGCCCATATGTGTTGGGCAATGAATCAATATAATCTGAATGTGCTTGTGGTTTCAGCTTGCTATTATTTTCATGTAATGATTTGGATTCTGAATAATGAACAATAGGTGGTAGAGCAGCTGGCCAAGTTGAAATTGCTAATTCTAAAGCCTCTTTTTCGGTTAATTCACCGGTGCAAAATTTGTGGTGATGATAATCGAAAACAATTGGGATACCAATTTGTTTATGAATATACATAAGGTCTTTAACTGAATACATACTAGCCTTATCATCGTTTTCAATAGTTAATCTTTTACGAACTGAAGGTGATAGTTTTTTGAAGTTTTCACAAAATCTATCCATAGCTGATTGTTTGTCTCCATAAACACCATTACAATGAATATTGATTTTGTTAAATGGGGTTTTAGATAATCCC
>Ga0315903_10008237_pt1 | contig 12861 bp, 10 predicted proteins | sample LakEriMetagenome_7_FD_203524 | JGI IMG/M metagenome (GOLD analysis project Ga0315903, IMG submission 203524) | Freshwater fungal communities from buoy surface, Lake Erie, Ohio, United States - Buoy 2 MA119 | ecosystem: Environmental > Aquatic > Freshwater > Lake | place: USA: Lake Erie, Ohio...
CAATCCGTGACGTGTCGTGGGAGCGGGGCTTTTGATTCGGATTCGCGTCACAACAGCCCCCCGTGGCGCGAAGGCCGGCCGCATGCCCACCGGTCACAGCCTCGCGCCGCTTGCCGATGTTCCCGATCGCCAGCGCCGTGACGGCGGGCCTGAGCTTGTGATTCGGCGCAAAGGCGCCGTGGTAGCGATGCCGGTGCTTGCGCGGCGGCGGTACGAGATCGGCGAGCCGGTCGAGCGCCTCGATGAGTGCGTGCGTGTTCATCGTGGGCGTGTAGACGCTGCTCGGAAAGTCGAAGGGATTCATGCCCTGGGCGAGCGCCCGCTCGTTGACGTGCACGATCAGCCGGAGGCCGTGTTCCCGGCAGTAGCGATCGCGAAACGCGATCATCTCGCGAAAGTTCCAGGTGGTGTCGATGTGCAGCAGCGGAAAGGGCACGGGCCCGGGCGCGAAGGCCTTGCGGGCCACGTGCAGCATGCACATCGAGTCCTTGCCGATGGAGTAGAGCAGCACGGGGTTTTCGAACCCGGCAGCCACCTCGCGGATGATGTGGATCGCCTCGGCTTCCAGCAGGTCGAGGTTGCGGAGGGCGTACGACATCGAGGGATGCTCCCGGCGGGTCACGTAAACAGTCTGCGCTTTGCCTGGTCGGCTATCAGCCGGACCGCCGGATGGCTGATCCGCCGCTCGACCGAGATCGCGTAGAACTTCTCGCGCACGCGGTCGAGCTCGCCGACGCAGACGACGTTATAGCGTCGGCAGATCTCCTTCCGCACCACCGTCGGGGCGGCGAACAGCCCGAGGCCGTGCTCTCCGAGCGTCTGGAGCATCGCCATGTCCTCGACTTCCCCGACGACGTTCGGTTCGACGCGGTGCGCGTCGAACCGTTGGTCGAGCGATTGCCGCATCGCCGTGTTGGTCGTCTGCAGGAGCAGCGGAGCGCCGTGCAGCGACCGGGGGAAATCCCGGCGCACGCTGCGGGCGAGCTCCGCCGCCCCGAAGATTGAGACGCTCGTCTCGCCCAGCAGGTGGTTGAAGGCCCGCACCCGCAGCGACGGCATCATCGGCGCGTCGGCGATCACGAGATCGACCGCGTGGACGGCCAGTTCGCCGAGCAGCCGCTCGGTCTTGTCGATCCGTACGTGCAGCCTGAAGGCCGGCTGCATGACCAGCGCCGGCTCGAGGAGCCGGTAGGTCGTCAGCTTCGGCAGCGCGTCGGAGACGCCCACGCGAAACCGCTTGGGGGCCGACTGCGAGTCACCCTTGACGGTCTGGAGCAGCTCGCGCCCCAGGGAGAAGATCTCGTCCGCATCGCGGAACACCGCCCCCAAGGATGTACCTGCAGTTCCAGCAGTATTCGGCTGCCGAGAACTTCTTCACAAATAGATACTGATTTCGTGCGCATAGAAAATACCTATGTGTTGCCTGTGGGTGCAGCGTGGCATTTTTTTCTATGCATGCCAGCGCTGTATCTATTGGTGCCCGCGCCGCGAAATCCCGATGGTGTGTCAGCGTGAGTCATTCGCGCATGTCATGGCACGCGATGCCGGAGGTGTTTCACTCATGGATTCGCAGACGATCCTGGCGAATGTGCTGAGCCCGGCGGCCCTGTTCTTCTTCCTGGGCTTTCTGTCGGTGCTGGTGCATTCCGACGTCGAACTGCCCTATCCGCTGCCCAAGTTCTTCTCGACCTACCTGCTGATCTCGATCGGCTACACCGGCGGCGAGAAACTCGCCCAAGCCGGGCTCGCCGCGGAGGTGTCCTGGACGATCGTCGCCGCCATGGCGATGGCGGTGCTCGTTCCCTTCTACACGTTCTTTTTTCTGCGACGCATCCTCAGCGTCTACGATGCGGCCGCCATGGCGGCGACCTACGGCTCGATCAGCATCGTGACCTTCGTCGTCGGTACGGAATTTCTCAATCGCGCCCACGTCGAGTTCGGCGGCCACATGGTGGCCATCATGTCGATGATGGAGTCCCCCGCCGTCATCATGGGAATCATGCTGGTGCGGATCTTCGCGCCCCGGGGCGACGGCTCCACCCCGCGGCCCGGGCTCAAGGCGATCCTCCACGAGTCGCTCTTCAACGGCACGGTGCTGTTGCTGATCGGCAGCCTCATCATCGGCGTCATCACGGGCCGGCGCTCGTGGCCTTCGGCATCGTCGCACCGCTGATCAACGCGGCCCTGGGGATCGGCCTTGCCTATCTGCTCGGCATGGGCAAGGGCGACGCCCTTCTGTTCACGCTCCTCTGTGCGAGCTCCTCCTACATCGTCGTCCCGGCGGCGATGCGGCAGGCCGTCCCCGAGGCGAACCCCGGGCTGTTCGAACTGCTGTCGTTGAGCGTCACCTTCCCATTCAACATCAGCCTCGGCGTCCCACTCTATTACGGTGTGATCAGCCGCCTCTGGGTCTGAGGGTGCGAACCGATCCAGGTGATCGTCTTGTCGGCCAGCCGGTCGAATGCGGTGACCGCCAGCTCGAGGTGCTCCGCACGGGTGTCCTCCAACTTGTTGTGGCTGATGCCGAGCAGGCTCTGCACGAACATCATCACGGTCGGCACGCCGGCACGGGCCACCTCGGCAGCGTCGTGCAGGGGGCCGGAGGGCAGCCGGTGCGACGTGCCGCAGGTCTCGCGGATCGCGCCGTCGCAGAGCGCGACCAGTTCGGGATCGAAGAGCACCGGATCGATCCGCCAGAGCCGCTCCCAGGCCACGTCCAGCCGGCCCTCGCCGGCGAACCGGTCGGCTGCGGCGTGGGCCGCCGCGAGCATGCGGGCCAGGGACGCGGCGTCGAGATGCCGCTGATCGAGCGTGATCCGACATTCCTCGACGACGCTGGTGACGATGCCCGGCTTGGTGGTGCAGGAGCCGATCGTGCACACGCCCGGTGCGTTCGCCGCGGCGATCTCGTAGATCTCCTGGGCCATCCGGCCGGCGGCGAGAAAGGCGTCACGGCGGCGATCCATCGGCGTGCTGCCGGAGTGGGCGGCTTGGCCGCGGAAGGTGATCGCGTGCCGCTCGACGCCGAAGGTGCCGAGCACGGCGCCAAGCGGCAGGCCGAGGTCGAGGAGCACCGGACCCTGCTCGATGTGGAGCTCGAGGTAGGCGGCGGCGGTCGCGAGTTCGGCGCCGCTCTCCTTGACCCGCTCGAAGTCGATGCCGACCGCGCGGAGGGCGTCGGGCAGGGCCACGCCCTGCCTGTCGACGAGCCGACGGGCCTCGTCCATGTCGAGGTTGCCCGAGCAGGCCGCCGAGCCGAACAGGCTCTTGCCGAACCGTGCCCCCTCCTCGTCGGCCCAGTCGACGACCCGCACGGTGACCGGCGGTCTGCCGCCGTATTGGCGACAGATGCGCCTGAGCACCTCGACACCGGCGACAGTGTTGAGGCAGCCGTCGAGCCAGCCGCCGTTGGGCACCGAGTCGATATGGCCGCCGAGGAGCAGGGCGCGGTCCGATTCACCCGGCAGCGTCGCCCAGAAATTTCCGGCGGCGTCGTCGTGCATCTCGACGGGCAGGCCCGCGAAACGCTCCCGCAGCCAGGCCCGTGCGGCGAGCCAGGTGGGCGTGAACGCGACCCGCTGGGCGCCGTGTTCGTCGCCGGTGAGGGCGCGGAGCTCCTCGAGTTCGCGGATCGTCCGGCGGGGATCGGGGGCGGCGGCCATGGACGAGCATCGTCGCGTCTATGGAGGGGCACAGGCAACGGCACCGCCCCCGGGCCCGGCGTTTCCATTTCCATCCCCGTGTCCAGTTTCGTATCCTCAACCTCCTTATTGGTCGTGGCGGACCTCCCGGGAAGCTCATTGACGGCATGCCGATCCAGCCCCTCATCGACGCCGCACAGGCCGCCGCCAACATGGCGGAGATCAAGCCTCCGCTCTCGCCCCAGGAGGCCCGCATCGAGGCGGCCCGCTGCCTCTTTTGCTTCGACGCCCCCTGCATCATGGCCTGCCCCACGGGCATCGACATCCCGACCTTCATCCGGAAGATCGCCACCGACAACGTCACCGGGGCGGCCCGGACGATCCTCGAGGCCAACGTGCTGGGCGCCAGTTGTGCCCGCGTCTGCCCGACGCAGGTGCTCTGCGAGGGCGCATGCGTGATGCTCGATCTGGAGAAGGATCCGATCCACATCGGCCGGCTCCAGCGGTATGCGACCGACCACGTGACGGCCCGCGGCATCGACGTGCTCCACGCCCCCGCCCGCAAGAGCGGCAAGCGGGTCGCGGTGCTCGGGGCCGGACCGGCCGGCCTCGGCTGCGCGGCGGAACTCGCCCGGCTCGGTCACGCGGTGACCGTGTTCGACCGCAAGCCCGCCGGCGGCGGACTCAACACCTACGGCATCGCATACTACAAGATGCGGCCCGAGGTGAGTCTCGACGAGGTGCGGCTCATCGAGCGGTTGGGGGTCGAATTTCGCTACGGCGTCGACGTGGGAAGCGATCTGCCGATCGCCGACCTGGAGCGCGATCACCAGGCGATCTTTCTCGGCATCGGCCTCGGCGGCGCCCAGCGGCTCGGCATCCCCGGTGAGGAACTCGCGGAGGTGGTCGACGCGCTCGAGTTCATCGAATGGATCCACACGCGGCCGCTCGATCAGGTGCCCGTCGGTCGCCGCGTGGCGGTGATCGGCTGCGGCAACACGGCGATCGACGCCGTGACGCAAGCCCTGCGGCTCGGGGCGGAGCGGGCGACGGTGATCTACCGGCGCGGCGAGGCCGACAAGTCGGCCTACGACTTCGAATACGAGCTCGCCAAGGCCGACGGCGCGTCGTTCCTCTTTCACACGGCAACGGTCGAGATCGTCGCCGAGCGGGGGCACGTCGCGGCCCTGCGGCTCGCCAGGACGGAAGTTCGCGACGGCAAGGCGACGGTCGTGCCCGGCAGCGAGTGGACGGAGCCCTGCGACCTCGTCCTCAAGGCGGTCGGCCAGGAGAAGCAGGCCGCCGTGCTGCGGCAGCTGTTTCCCGCCCTCGCCCTCGACGCCCGCGGCCGGGTGATCCACGACCCCGACACCATGCAGACGAGCCTGCCGCACGTGTTCGCGGGCGGTGACTGCACGAGCGGCGGCCGCGAGGTCGTCAACGCGGTGGCTGAAGGGAAGCGGGCCGCCCGGGGCATCCACGAGATGTTCAGTCGCGAGAAGATCGCGGGGCCAACGCAGCCGTCGCGACACGGCGCGGCCGGTGGCCCCGTCGGCTCCGGCTTCGATCACCCGATCCGCGTCCACGAACTGGAAGCGGCCCTCCGGAAAGGCTGACCCACCTCATGGCCGATCTCTCCGTCGACTTCGCCGGCATCCGCAGCCCCAATCCCTTCTGGGTGGCGAGCGGCCCGCCGTCGAACACGGCCCATCAGGCCCATCGCGCCTTCGAGGCCGGCTGGGGGGGCGTGGTCTGGAAGACGATCGGTGAGCCGATCGTGAACGTGTCGTCGCGCTACTCCGGTCTCACGATCGGCGGGATGAAGATGGCGGGATTCAACAACATCGAACTCATCAGCGACCGCTCCCCGGAGACGAACTTCCGTGAGATCGCCGAAGTGAAGCGGCGCTGGCCGCACCACGCCGTGATCGCCTCGCTGATGGTCGACACGCGGGAGCGGTGGCACGAGTTCGTGAAGCGGTCGGCCGACTGCGGCGCCGACGGCATCGAACTGAACTTCGGCTGCCCCCACGGCATGTGCGAACGGGGCATGGGCTCCGCGGTGGGGCAGAATCCCGACGTGGCCGAGACGATCGTGGGCTGGGTGATGGAGGCGGCCACGATCCCGGTGATCGTGAAGCTCACCCCCAACATCACCAACGTCGTCTTCGCGGCCCGCGCCGCGAAGCGGGCGGGGGCCGACGCGATCTCCCTGATCAACACGATCAACAGCATCACGAACGTGAACCTCGACACGCTCGCGCCGGAGCCGTACGTGGCCGGCAAGAGCTCCCACGGCGGGTACTGCGGTCCGGCCGTGAAACCGATCGCGCTCAACATGGTGCAGTCGTGCGCGGCCGATCCCGAGGTGGGCCTGCCGATCTCCGGCATCGGCGGGATCGCAAACTGGCGCGACGCCGCCGAGTTCGTGGCGCTTGGCGCCTCGAGCCTGCAGGTCTGCACGGCGATCATGCACTACGGCTTCCGGATCGTGGAGGACATGGCCGACGGGCTCTCGGCCTACCTCGACTCCAAGGGTATGAAGCGGCTCGCCGACCTGAGCGGCAAGGCGGTGCCGAACGTGACGGAGTGGAAGCACCTCGATCTCCACTACAAGCGGGTCGCCCGGATCGACCACGAGAAATGCATCGGCTGCAACCTCTGTCACATCGCCTGCGAGGACGGCGCCCACCAGTGCATCGACCTCGTCGACTCGACGCCCTACGGCCTCGGCCCGGGCCGCGTGCCCGGCAAGCCAGTGCCGCTGGTGCGCGAGAACGACTGTGTGGGCTGCAACCTCTGCTCGATCGTCTGCCCGGTCGACGGCTGCATCACCATGACACCCGTCGACACCGGTCGCCCGGTGCTCACCTGGGAACAGTACCAAGGCCGCGTCGCCGCCGGCACGATGCCGCCGATCCCGGCGCATCCCTGAGGAAACACGGCCGCTGCCGCGGCCCGGAGACACCATGTCGCAACTCAAGCCTTGCCCCCTGTTCATCGGCGGCGAGTGGACGACCGCGTCCGGCGTCGCCACCACGCCCGTCCACAATCCCTCGATCGGCATCGTGATCGCCGAGACGCCGCTCTGCGGCCCGCCGATCGTCGACCAGGCCGTCCAGGCTGCGGCGGCCGCCTTCCCAAAGTGGATGGAGACGCCGCCGGTCGAGCGGGCGCGAATCCTCTTCCGGCTCAAGGTGCTCCTCGAGGATCACTTCGAGGAACTGGCCACGAGCGTGACCACGGAGCACGGCAAGACGAAGGCCGAGGCGCGGGGCGACGTCCGCCGCGGCCTCGAGAACATCGAATACGCCTGCGGCGCACCGAGCCTGCTGATGGGCGAGTCGCTCGAGAACGTGGCCCGCGGCATCGACTGCGACTCGATCCGCCAGCCGCTCGGCGTCGTGGCCGGGGTCACGCCCTTCAACTTCCCGGCGATGGTGCCGCTCTGGATGTGGGCACTGGCGATCGCCTGCGGCAACACGTTCGTGCTCAAGCCCAGCGAGAAGGTGCCGCTCACCACGATCCGCATCGCCGAACTGGCCCAGCAGGCGGGTCTGCCGCCGGGGGTGCTGAACGTCGTACACGGCGGCCGGGAGGCGGTCGACGCGATCCTCACCCATCCGCTGATCAAGGCGATCTCGTTCGTGGGCTCGACGCCGATCGCGAAGTACGTCCACGAGAAGGGCACTGCCCACGGCAAGCGGGTGCAGGCCGCCGGTGGCGCCAAGAACTTCGTGCTCGTGATGCCCGACGCCGACGTCGGCAACACGGCGACGGGCATCCTCGAGGCGGCCTTCGGCTGTGCGGGCGAGCGGTGCATGGCCGGGTCGACGGCCGTGGCGATCGGCCAGGCCGCGGAGAGCGTGCTGCCGCAGCTGGTGGACGTCGTGTCGAAGATCCGTGTCGGCCCCGCCGACCGCGATCCCGAGGCGCAGATGGGGGCCGTGATCACCCGCGAGCACCAGTCCCGAGTCTGCGAGCTCATCACGCAGGCGGCCGGCCAGGGGGCCAAGCCGCTCACCGACGGCCGGAAGACGAAGGTGGCTTCCGCGCCCGGGGGCTTCTATGTGGGCCCGACGGTGCTCGACCACGTGCGGCCGGAGATGGTCACGATGCGCGAGGAGGTCTTCGGCCCGGTGCACAACGTCGTACGGATGGAGGATCTCGACGCCGCGATCGAGCTGGCGAACACCTCGCCCTACGGCAACGGGGCGGCGATCTTCACCCGCAGCGGCAAGGCGGCACGGGAGTTCCGCCACCGCGTGCAGGCGGGCATGGTGGGGATCAACATCGGCGTGCCGGCCCCGATGGCCTTCTTTCCGTTCAGCGGCTGGCACGCGTCGTTCTTCGGCGACCTCCATCTGCAGGGCCGCGAGAGCGTGGCGTTCTACACGCAGCAGAAGGTCACGACGACCCGCTGGTTCAGCTACGGCGAAGGCACGATCTGGGCCGACCGTTAGCGTCACGCGGCACGAGCCAAGCCTGGCCTCGTGACGCTTGGTCGCCCCCCGGGATTCCATACACTGTGATTCCCCGAATGCGGTTCACGACATGACGCTGCTCATCAAGAACGCCGACATCGTCAACGCCGACTCACGGTTCACGGCCGACATCCTCTGCGAGGCCGACACGATCACGCGGATCGACCACGGCATCACCCCGCCTCCCGGCGCCGAGATCATCGACGCCACGGGCAAGCTTGTGTTTCCAGGGTTCATCGACCCCCACACGCACATCTACCTGCCCTTCATGGGCACGTTCTCGAGGGACGACTACGAGACCGGCACCAAGGCGTCGCTCGTGGGCGGCACGACCACGATCTTCGAGATGGTCTGCCCGTCGCGGAGCATGTCGCACGCCGAGGGCTTCGCGCTGTGGCGGAAGCAGGCCGAGGGGAAGGCGTGCTGCGACTACACGTTCCACATGGGCGTGACACGGTTCGACGAGCGGTCGCCGGCCGAACTTCGCGAGATCGTGACGCAGGGCGTGGGCAGCTTCAAGATCTTCCTCGCCTACAAGGGCGCCTTCGGTGTCAACGACGGTGAACTCTGGCAGACGCTCGCGCTCGCGCGGCAACTCGGCGTGATCGTCACCGCCCACTGCGAGAACGAGTCGCTCGTCACCGAACTGCAACGGCAGCTCCTCGCGGCGGGCCGCACCGGCACCGACGCCCACCACGACAGCCGGCCACCCCGCGTCGAGGCCGAGGGCGTGCACCACCTGATGACGTTCGCGGAGTTGACCGGTGCGCATGTCTACATCGTGCACCTCTCCTGCCGCGAGGCCCTCGAGGCAGCGGTCGCCGCCCGGTTGCGGGGCGTGAACGTGTCGGTCGAGACGCTGATCCAATACCTCGTCCTCGACAAGACCTGGGCCGAGAGGCCCGGCTTCGAAGGAGCGAAGTTCGTGATGTCGCCTCCGCTGCGCGACCGGGCCAACCAGCAGGTGCTCTGGGACGGCCTGCGGAGCGGCCTCGTGAACACGGTGGCCACCGACCACGCGCCCTTCGACTTCGCCACGCAGAAGCCGATGGGGAAGGACGACTTCACGAAGATCCCCAACGGCATTCCCTCGATCGAGGATCGGATCAACCTGCTCTGGACCCACGGCGTCTGCCGCGGCCGGCTCACGCCGCAGCAGTTCGTGGCGGTCGCGAGCACCAACGCCGCCAGGATCTTCGACCTCTGGCCGCGGAAGGGCGTGATCCAGCCGGGGGCCGACGCCGACCTGGTGATCTACGACCCGTCCTACCGCGGCACGATCTCGGCGAAGACACAGACACAGGCGGTCGACTACAACGCCTTCGAGGGATTTCCCATCGAGGGCCGCCCCTGGATCGTCACCGTCCGCGGCGAGGTGGCCGTCCGCGACGGACGATTCTGCGGCACCGTCGGCCGGGGCAGGTTCCTGAAGCGAGTGCCGTCACATGGCGAGCCGAGGAACTCGGCGTGATGATGGCGCACGGTTGGACCGCTGCCGGCGCCGCCACGGCGAGCAAACTCGTACCGGCCCGGAGCCGGAGTGGGCTCCGAAGGCACGAGCACAGAATCATCGACACACGATGAACCGACTCCCACAACCCGACCCTCGGCTCTGGAACGAGGACCTCGCGCCCGTGCCGCAGTCGCGGCGAACCTGGACGTGGTGGCACATCGCCGCCCTCTGGATCGGGATGGCGGTCTGCATCACGACCTACACGCTGGCCAGTTCCCTGATCGAGCAGGGGATGAACTGGTGGCAGGCCACGCTCACGATCTTCCTCGGCAACCTGATCGTGCTCGTGCCTATGACCCTCAACGCCCATCCCGGCACTGCCTACGGGATCCCGTTTCCGGTGCTCCTGCGGGCGCCGTTCGGCACGATCGGGTCGAACATTCCCGCGCTGATGCGCGGCCTCGTCGCCTGCGGCTGGTTCGGGATCCAGACCTGGGTCGGCGGTGCCGCGATGTACGAGACGGCGGCGGTGATCTTCGGGTTCGATCCGGCGGGCCGCCAGCCGCTGCCCGTGCTCGGCATCTCGGCGGGCGAGTTCCTCTGCTTCATGATCTTCTGGGCTGTGAACGTCTGGTTCATCGTTCGTGGCATGGAATCGATCAAGTGGTTGGAGGCGCTTTCGGCGCCGTTTCTGCTCGTCGTCGGGCTCGCGCTCGTGGGCTGGGCCTGGAAGGCGGCCGACGGGTTCGGGCCGATCTTTCGTCAGCCCTCCAGGTTTGCGACTCATGCCGAGTTCTGGCCGGTGTTCGGTTCCGGGCTGACGGCGATGATCGGCTACTGGGCCACGCTCTCGCTCAACATCCCCGACTTCTCGCGTTTCGCGCGGTCGCAGCGCGACCAACTGGTCGGCCAGGCACTCGGGCTGCCGGCCACGATGACGTTCTACTCCTTCATCGGCATCGTGGTGACGAGCGCCACGGTCGTCATCTTCGGAGAGGCGATCTGGGACCCCGTCAAGGTGATCAGCCGGTTCGACATCCCGTGGCTGTCGGCGCTGGCGCTCGTGACGCTCGCCGTCGCCACGCTCTCGACGAACATCGCGGCCAACGTCGTCTCCCCGGCCAACGACTTCGCGAATCTCGCCCCCCGGCTGGTGTCGTTCCGCACCGGCGGCCTGATCACCGCCGTGATCGGGATCCTGATGATGCCCTGGAAGCTCTACCAGGACCCCAGCGGCTACGTCTTCACCTGGCTCATCGGCTACAGCGCCCTACTGGGCCCGATCGCCGGGATCATGATCGCCGACTACTTCCTCTGGCGGCGCTGCCGGCTCGTGGTCGACGACCTCTACCGCGGCGATGGCGAGTATCGCTACACGGGGGGCTTCAGCCTCGTCGCCTTCACGGCTCTCACCCTGGCCGTGCTCCCCAATCTCCCCGGGTTTCTGGTGCGGATCGGGGCGGCGCCGGCGGCGGCCTTCCCCGGCTGGCTGGTGGCGGGATACCACTACGCCTGGTTCGTCGGCTTCGCGCTCGGGTTTATGCTATACGCGGTGCTCCGTCCCGCGTTCCCCAACCGCTGACGAGAACGACCTCATGCACAACCGGGAATGCGACGGGGTCGGTGCGAGGATTCCGAGCGTTTGGCCGCCCCGGCCACAGCGAGGAAACTCGTACCACCCTGGAGCCGGTTTGGGCACATCGGGCCAGGCGCGGGAATCGGCATGAGGATGGCGAGCGTTTGGACCGAGTCCGTGAGGGCCACAGCGAGACAACTCATGGCGTTCCCGAGCCGCGTTGGGCGCGGCAGCAATGAACTCGCAGGCATGAATCCAGAGGAGCGTTGAGACATGGCGACGATCACCACGACGGCCCCGCAACTGCCCCCCTGCGACCACCGGCCGCGGCCCTACGCGGGGCCGTCGAAGGACGAGGTGATCGCGCTGCGGAAGCGGCACCTCAACCCGACCATCTTCACCTACTACTCAAAGCCGCTGATGATCGTCGAGGGGCATATGCAGTACCTCTACGACGAGACCGGCCGGCGCTACCTCGACGGGTTCGGCGGGATCGTGACGGTAAGCGTGGGTCACTGCCATCCGAAGATCGTCGCCGCCGTCAATCGGCAGAACGAGATCCTCCAGCACACCACGACGATCTATCTCAATCCGGTCGTGGCGGAATACGCCCGCGATCTCGCTGCGCGGATGCCGGGCGACCTGAAGGTGTGCTATTTCGTGAACTCGGGGTCCGAGGCCAACGACCTCGCGATCCTGATGGCTCGGGCGTACACCGGCAACTTCGACGTCGTCGCGCTGCGGAACTGTTACCACGGCGGCAGCATGCAGACGATGGGGCTCACGAGCCACCACACCTGGAAGTTCAACGTGCCGCACTCGTTCGGAGTGCACCATGCGATCTTCCCCGACCGGCTCCGCGGGCCCTATGGCTACGACGACCCCGAGGCCGGCCGTAAGTACGCCGACGACGTGGGCAACCTGATCGAGTTCGGCACGCCGGGAAAGATCGCGGCCTTCATCGCCGAGAGCATTCAGGGCGTGGGGGGCGCGGTGGTGTTTCCCGACGGCTATTTGCAGCGGGCCTACGAGCATGCCCGTGCCGCCGGCGGCCTCTGCATCGCCGACGAGGTGCAGGCGGGCTTCGCCCGCACCGGCTCGCACTACTGGGGCTTCGAGACCCAGGGCGTGATTCCCGACATCGTCACGATGGCGAAGGGCATCGGCAACGGAGCGGCGCTGGCCGCGGTCGTCACGACGCCGGCGATCGCCCAGGCGCTCACGTCCCGGATCCACTTCAACACGTTCGGCGGCAACCCGGTGAATTCCACGCAGGGACGGGCCGTGCTGCAGGTGATCGACGAGGACGGGATCCAGGAAAACGCCGCGCGGGTGGGGGGCAGGCTCAAGGCCGCGTTCCTGCGGCTCTCGGAAAAGCATTCGATCATCGGCGACGTCCGCGGCCTGGGCCTGATGCTCGGGATCGAGCTCGTGAAGGACCGGCGCGGCAAGGAGCCCGCGAAGGCGGAATGCATGCAGGTGTTCGAGACCTGCCGCGACCTCGGCCTGCTGATCGGCAAGGGGGGGCTGCACGGCAACGTGCTGCGGATCAAGCCGCCGATGTGCCTCACCGAGGCCGACGCCGACTTCCTCGTGGAAGTGCTCGACGAGTCGCTCCGCCGGCTGTGAGCGATCTCCCGCCACACGCTATGCTCGGGGCTTTCAGGTATAGCCCGGTCAATGGCACTTCCTCAACGGTCTTCCGGC
>Ga0315903_10008238_pt1 | contig 12861 bp, 10 predicted proteins | sample LakEriMetagenome_7_FD_203524 | JGI IMG/M metagenome (GOLD analysis project Ga0315903, IMG submission 203524) | Freshwater fungal communities from buoy surface, Lake Erie, Ohio, United States - Buoy 2 MA119 | ecosystem: Environmental > Aquatic > Freshwater > Lake | place: USA: Lake Erie, Ohio...
TTTATAATAGATGACTTCCAATTTCAAAGTTGTTATGTGGTGGACTACCCTTGTTGTTTTGCTCCATTACCACCATCCCCACCAATACCACCAGGACCGACAACCACAACAACTACAATACCTATTAGTACAACAACAACTATTATACCAATAACAACCACAACAACTAATATTTATTGATAAATAAAAAATGGAATTTACAATAGCTCAAAATTCAACTCTACCATTACTTAAACTACAAGTAGTAAAAGACGGTACGCAAAATTTTGAGTCAATGATGGAGTTCATTGAAAGGTCGTCAATATTTTTTTCTATGGTCAACTTAGAAAATGGTATACCAAAAGTTTTTACTAAAAGTGCTGGTTTTGTTGAGAAGCTAGAAATGGATCCGAATTCTTCTGACGAATATTATGTTTACTATAGATTTACCGCTCAGGACACATCTAAAGTTGGTAGATTTGAGGGTCAATTTTTATTTATAAATGACGACGGGACTTTAGTTTTACCAATAAGAGAACCTCTTTTTATAAACGTAATTGAAAGTTATGTTTCAGATAGTTTACCATATAACAATTGTTATTTCTTAGAATTCAATTGTTGTACAACTCCTTTACCCTCACCAACGCCAACACCAACCAAAGAACCTGTTATAAGCCCAACACCAAGCGCCACAGTAACACCTACACCTACAATAACACCAACACCAACACAAACACCAAATCAACCAATTTGTCCGCACCCAAGATATGAACAATTGATATATAGTACTTCACAAACAGGTGATTTTAGAAATGATGAGGTTTTAGCTTGTGAAGCCCTTTATTGTCTTCAAATTGCAGGAAATTGTAGTTATGATGGATATTATGATAGATACTTTAACATTAACGGACCAACTGTAGGATCATTAGCATTCTCAAATGAAATTAGTTGTTTTCCAACAAATGACACAGGATATTTTATAATGTGGGTTTCGGGTAACTTTAATATATATCGTTTTGAAAACGGAGTTTTACAAGATTCAGCTTACATCTGTTGATAAGGTAATTTCTTTATATTATATTTATTTACGAAGGTAAATGCCGACCTAATTCGGTAGATAATACACCAAAAGTAAAAAAATTATGATATCACAAGAAGAAATTGAAAATTTCCTTGTGGGTAACGACCCCGAGGAATATATTGTATCTGTAGAATACGATTACGTATCTGACAAAATCTACAAAATCAAGGAAGTTCCAGGTAAAGGAAAACAAATTTCAAGAGACTCGTTAATCTCATTTGCTTGGGTTGGGGATCTACGCAGACTCAACTTTTATTCAAAATCAAAAGCATTACAAAAAGAGGCCATGACTAAGCATGGTATTATTATAGAAAAACTTCGCACAGATGGAAATGACCGTTTGGAGCGTGGTCTGACATTTATGGTTAAATCCATAAAGGGATACAGAAATCTAATTCAATTTTTTAGAGAAGGTGGTTTAGATCCTTGGGGTGATAATGTCAAAGACCTCATCATGGTTCTACCTCCTGTTGAACAATACCTTATCTCGAAAGAGAAACGACTATTCAAAGGATTTGAGGAATACAACGACATCACAAGGATGGTATTCGACTTGGAGACGACCTCCTTAGAACCCAAAGACGGTCGTATCTTCATGATTGGAGTAAAAACAAATAAGGGGTTCAGAAAAGTTATTGAGTGTGCAACACCTGACGATGAAAGAAGAGGACTTGTTGAATTCTTTAATTTAATCGACGAACACAAACCATCAATCTTATCAGGATACAATTCATTTAACTTCGACTGGTATTGGATTTACGAAAGATGTAAGGCGTTAAATCTTGATATCAAAAAGGTTGCTAAATCATTAAATCCTGAGAAATCAATCTCAACAAAAGAGTCTATGTTAAAATTAGCAAATGAGGTTGAGAAATTCAATCAAACTCAAATGTGGGGTTACAACATTATTGACATTCTACATTCAGTTCGTAGAGCTCAAGCGATTAACTCAAACATTAAGGAGGCGGGTTTGAAGTATATTACCAAATATATTGAGGCTGAGGCTCCTGATCGTATTTATGTTGACCATGATAAGATTGGTCCTATGTACCGAGACAAAGAAGAGTATTGGTTAAATATTGAGAATGGTAAGTATAAGAAAGTAGGACAAGATCCGAAGGTTGATGATGTTTGTGGAAGACATTCTAAAGTTTATATCAAAACAACGGGGGACGACATTATTGAGCGTTATCTTGACGATGACTTAGAAGAAACTTTATTGGTTGATGAAGAATTCAATCAAGGTTCATTCTTGTTGGCTTCATTACTTCCAACAACATATGAAAGAGTTTCAACGATGGGTACCGCAACATTATGGAAAATGTTGATGTTAGCTTGGTCTTACAAACATAACTTGGCAATACCCGCTAAGAATGATAAAGGGAACTTCGTAGGAGGACTTTCTCGATTGATCCGAACAGGATACTCAAGAAACGTATTAAAACTTGACTACTCGTCTTTGTATCCTTCCATTCAGTTGGTACACGATGTATTTCCTGAGTGTGATGTAACAGGGGCAATGAAAGGTTTATTATCTTATTTCCGTAACACTCGTATCAAATACAAACAACTTGCTGAAGAATATGCAAGTATTGATAAAAAGAAATCTACATCTTATGACCGTAAACAATTACCAATTAAAATCTTCATTAACTCAATGTTCGGTGCGTTGTCAGCTCCACAGGTATTCCATTGGGGTGATATGGACAAAGGTGAAATGATTACTTGTACGGGTCGTCAATATCTTAGAATGATGATTCACTTCTTTATGGATCGTGGTTATACCCCTCTCGTAATGGACACGGACGGTATTAACTTCTCCGTACCTGAGGGGGTAGAAACAAGAAAGTATGTTGGTAAAGGTTTGAATTGGAAAGTTGTTGAGGGTAAAGAGTATGTTGGTGAAGAAGCTGACGTAATGGAATTTAACGATTTTGCAATGAGAGGTGAAATGGCACTTGATACTGATGGTCAGTGGCCGGCTTGTATTAACTTAGCTCGTAAGAACTACGCTTTGATTACTGCAAAAGGTAAGATCAAGCTCACAGGTAACTCAATCAAATCTAAGAAGATGCCGATCTATATTGAGAAGTTCTTGGATAAAGGAATTAAGTTATTACTCGATGGTAAAGGACAAGAGTTTGTTGAGTGGTATTATGAATACGTACAAAAGATATTTGATCAAAAAATTCCTTTGATGGATATTGCAAACAAATCAAAAATTAAACAAACTATTGAGGATTATATAATTCGTAGTAAAACAAAAACTAAAGCAGGGGCATTGATGTCTCGTCAAGCACACATGGAGTTGGCTATCAAAGACAAACTAAATGCAAATCTTGGTGAGGTTATCTTCTATGTAAACAATGGTACAAAGGCTTCTCACGGTGATGTTCAGAAAGTTAACAAACCAAAAAAAGGTTGGTCACAAGAACACATTGATAATTATATGAGAGATTGGGGAACAACAATACCTGAAAACGTAGATTCAATCATTCAGTTAAATTGTTATAGAATCGACCCGTCAGACATTGAGACTAACCCAACAATGACTGGTGAATACAATATACAAAGAGCAATTGCGACTTTTAACAAGCGAGTTGAACCTTTATTAGTTGTATTTAAACAAGAAGTTAGAAATGGTTTATTGGTTAAGAATCCCGAAGAAAGACCATTCTTTACTAAAGATCAATGTGAGTTAATTAACGGACAACCATTTGATGAAGGTGATCAAGATAAATTAGAGGATGTGATGGAAATTTCTGATGAAGAAATGTCATTTTGGAATCGAGTAGGTGAAACACCATACCATATGTATAAAAACGCGGACCCTTATATGTGGAGGTATTTACCTGATGAGAATTTATTCCATCTTGAGACCGTCGGAGGAGAGGATGTACCAAACACCATTAACGTGTTGTAATTCAACACACGCACCTCTACCGATTGAGATTTCATCCCAATCCTCATCAATCCTACCTAAGTCAGGAATTATAACGCAATTAGTTAAAGTTTTTATTTTTACTTTGTCGGTCGTTGTAGAATCTAATTTTATTTTACAATGATCGACATCTTTAACTATTAGAAGTAGCTCACCCTTAGTTGAGTAAAAATTATCACTTATTACTACAGTTTCGAATGTATCCAAGTTTATTGATCTATCACCTCTAAAAACTGTTTTTCTAATTGGTCTTTCTTTAATTAACACCATAAATTAAATTACATATATTTGTCTAGGCATTGCTCTAAACTTGAGGGTTTTATTTAAATTTTCCGCTAACAAAGCTTCTCTTTCCATTACTTTTTCAGGTCTCAATCTTGTCAATCTACCTTCAGCGCCTATCAATTCCTCAATAAGTTTGGTTTTTTCATCTTTGGCCTCAGTCGCTAACGCCGCGTAATCCATGGTTAAATCTCCATCAGGAGTTTTTAAGTTACCACTGAATTTTCCACGTACTCTTGCTAAAGTTTCTTTACAGTAAGCGATAAACCATCTACGAACCCAAACTTGAGCCGGATTATTTAGTTTGTACCAACTTATTTTATTAAATGGAACATCTGATGGTAATAATACAATATCAGGATTGTCTGCCAAACATTTATCTCTATCACCTTGTGAAGTGTCGTAATACCAATACCAAACTTGTCCTTTTGACAATTCAGCATTACCAAAATCAAACTTACCACCGGGTGTGTTTAAAAGGTGTAACGCCTTTTTACCACCAGGAAGTGCTGTGATATAATATGTTAAATCACCCGCATATATTCTTCTTTGTATGTTAACCTCTTGCATTCTTAGTAATGTATCAAAGGCCGGTGTTAAATAATAACTTCCTGCCATGTTACCAATCTGAGCAAGACCTCCACCACCACCAAGTCCTGTTCCGATACCCGCACCCGCAAAACCACCTAAACCAAACATTAAATTATTAAGTGTTGATGGTGTAAACCATAGTACTTCATTTATTTCACGACCCGCAGGTATTTCGTAAATTTGTTGATTAGGTACTAATTGTATATAATCCTTTTTTATCTCCCAATCTCCACCTGCTTGTAAACCAACAATTTTTGAATAAGCGTAAGTGTATCTAGTTTCGAAGTCTAAACTTTTGGTGATAAATGCTCGAGACAAAGACTGAGTATCTAAGTTTAAATTATTTAGGGTTGTCCACTGAGATTCGATTAACCAATCTTGCACATATTGAGAATAGTCATCGATTGAATACTCCAATAAAGTATCCATCATTTCATCTTCCAATTCTACAGATCTTAAAGGCGCTCCCAATAAGTGCCTAACTTTTTGGTAGAATTGACTTCTTTCAGGTTCGTTGATTATTGCCATAATAGTTTTTTAATATAAATATCTCCTTATAAAAATTAAGGACAAACTATCTTTTTGGTTCTTGGACTTACTATTTTAATGACTGAAGGTACTAACGTTTTTGAATCAACAAATTTATAACCGTTTAATTCTGTTAAATCAGGATTTATTCTAAATCTAATTGCTAACCTTTTTTCTTCACAACCCCACTGACCTTTGTTTGACCAATAAAGATCGATGTATTTTGAAGGTACAACGTACTTATCTTCAAAAATTATTGCTGACATATTATCTTTAATATTTTTTAAAAATTCTTCACCCTCACTAGAATTTTGGATTTTATAATATACTCCGTCAATAACTTTATTATAAACATCAAGGTATTCTCCTTTAAGTTCTTTATTAGAACTTTGTTTAAAAATCGCAAAAAATTCAGACAAATAACTATCAACTAAAGGATCCATTTTTTTTGCTTCAACTCCTGACGATGAAGGAATTACAACATTACCCTCAGGATCCAAAAGATCTTGTTTTGATAGAACATCTCGTTTTATTGGTTTATCTAAAGATCTCATAGTTTCTAAAACACATTTAGTAATACTATTAACCAAAGTTTCTATTGTAAGTTCTTTAGATCCTATCTTTCTCAAAAGTTTTGGTATAGTGTCTTTGGGGTCTTCCCCACACCTATAATTTAAAGTTAGTTTTGTTGGAGACAGTTCAAAAAAGTCACCATCTAAACTTTGCTCGTGTTCAGAGTGTTCAGAGGATCTCATTTTTCTTGTTAGTTTATCTAACAACTCAATATCATCAATATCAAAATCATTTTTTAAATTCAGTAAAATTTTATATAATCGATTTTTTTTGTGTTTAGGGTCATTTATAAATTCAGCAATTAAACTAATAAAGTTGATTGGATTATCATGCTCAAGAGATAATTTAATTATGTAAGGGAATGGACCTAAAATTTTTCTACCAAAAAATTTATCTAATTGTATAATAGATGAATCCAGTGAACGTTTTAAATATTCATCATCTAAATTATCTCGTAATTCTTGTAATTTACAATACGGAGAATCAACCATTCCTTTTTTATTAGAATAACTACATAATTTACCCAAAGTTATGTCCGTAAATTGTGCAATCTCATTGATTTGTTTTTTTTCTTTTTTTATTTTAGATAAAAATAAATCGTTAACAAACTCCCAATTTACAACATCCCAAAACTTTTTTATGTATTCATCACGTTTGTTTTGATACTTCAAATAATAGGCATGTTCCCAAACGTCAAGACCAAGTAAAGGAAACCCACCACCTTTTACAATATTCATAAGTGGATTATCCTGATTGGGTGTAGACATTATTTTAAGTTTTCCATCTTTGGCCAAATATAACCAAGCCCATCCCGAACCAAATCGATCTTTTGCTGCTTGATTAAATTCGTCTTTCATTTTTTTAATATTACCAAAATCTTGAGTTATCTTTTTTAATATCTCACCTTTTGGTAGTTGTTTTTTTGGTGACAACATTTTCCAAAATAAAGCGTGATTAAAAGCACCTCCAGCATTATTTCTTACTTTATTATCAAACTTACTAATGGTTCTGACAATATCTTCTAAACTTATGTCAATATCTTTATTTTTTAATGAATCATTTAACTTATCTACATATCCTTTATAGTGTTTGTTATAATGAATATCCATCGTTTTAGAATCAATAAATCTTTTGAGAGATGAATATGAATACGGTAACTTTTCGATACCAATTTTTTTCATTTCAACAATTAAATTTTCTTTAATAGATCCCTTCTCAACTAGTAATATTTGTTCCAATAAAAGGTTTGATTTACCAACAACACCTTTGTTTTCATACATGATTTCTTCTAAATCAGGATATTTTTTTTCAAATTTTTTAATGATTTGTCCTGCAAATGCATTTGCTTCATCTTCGTTTTGACCACCAATATCAGGACCCTGTTTTCTTTTTTGAATTGACATTTGAAATTCGTGGACCCATTCATGAGCAAGGGTTCTCATAATATCTCTGTTAAGTCTATCTTTCGCTAAAATTTTGATTAGATGATCATCTCTCCTACTTCCTGTCGACATTTCCCCTTTTCTACCATTCAAGAATGCAATTGTCAAATTTTCTTTAAGAGGATACTCTTTTTGTAATAAGTTAATAAACTTATCTACAAAATCTTTGTATTTTTTTATTTCTTTGTTTTCGTACTTTATTGAAACTTTCATCCTTGATAAATATCTTAAATACAAGAAGTTTATCTTTGTTTGTTTATTAAGGTTAATATTTCCTCAACAATATCACCAGTACTATGTGTAATTTGATCACCCATAACGGTTCTAATTATCTCTTTCTTCTTATTTAAGATATCATATATAACTCCCTCTATTGTATTTTCAAATAAAGGATAGTAAACCAACACATTTGATTTTTGACCGTAACGATAGGCTCTATCTTCGGCTTGTGCATGTTCCGCAGGTACGAAAGATAAGTCGTTCATTATGACAACCTCAGCGGCGGTTAGGGTTAAACCAACACCCGCAGCCTTCAAGTTACCGACAAAAACCCTTACCTTCTCATCATTTTGAAATGAGTCAACTGCTTGTTGACGCATTGCGTTTGAACAGCTACCATCAAGATAAACCGCTTGTTTTCCAAAATGTTGATATATTGTTTGGAGGGTATCTGTAAAGTTGGTAAATATAATAACCTTTTTACCTTGTTCTAAAATATTTTCAGCAAAATCAATCGTTTGTTTTGTTTTTTCGTTCGCAATAACCTTTCTAACTTTCATCAGTTTTGAGAATTGGACCGTAAGAGATGAAGATTCGTCAGGGTTTCTATCGTACCAATCAAAATATTCACCCATTAAATCTTCATATTCTTTAGATTTTAACCGTAAATAAACAGGTGTGATTATTTTATCAGGTAAATCTAATACATCTTCTTTTAGTCTACGAAGAATTTGTTTAGATGTTCTATCTCTCAATTCCTCAAGGTTAGAAGCTCCCGATACATTCCAAACTTTTCTTTTTCCTGCAGTAAATTGGAAACCTTGACAATAACGTATAGCGTAAGCTTTCCAATTTTGAGCCACTGGACTTTCAATGATACTCAAAAGATTGTAATAGTTCATAGGACGTGAAGTCATTGGTGTACCAGTTAATAACCAAACACGATCTATTTTTTTAGTAAAACTGTTTATAATTTTTGTTCTTTGAGCCTGAACATTTGAGATCATGTGTGCTTCGTCAAGAATTACTAAATCAAATCCACTTTTTAATAATAAAGAATCCTCTTTCTTTTTTGGATCTGAATCATGGAAATTTTTAAGAATATCATAATTTACAATAACAAAATCAGATTCGGTTGAAAACTTTTTACCTTCTGCAATGAAAACGGTTTTATCTGAATAATTTGCAATTTCTCGTTGCCAGTTAATTTTTAAAGATGCGGGACAAACAATTAAAACTTTTTTTGCTTCTGTCTCTAAGGCGGCAATAATAGTTGAAGTTGTTTTCCCTAACCCCATGTCGTCAGCAAGAATAAATCTTTTAGAACCCGCTAATTTTTCTATCGCAATTTTTTGATGAGATAACGGAGGGCGATGAGAATATTTCGAATATTCAATATTAACCTGTTGTACATTATGTGTTTTTATTAGTGCGGATTTTGGTACCCAAAACTCACTTAATTTATCAGATTCAAAAAACTTACCCCAAACGTGATATGATTTTTCTTTTTCAACCAAAAGTTTTTCAATAAAAATTTTTTCAGGAACTTGTAATAGGTATCGTTCTTCGGCAAACTTTTTTGCAAAATATGAATCCAAATCAACCCACTTACGAGCGACTTTAGGTGAGGTGTTGTAATGTGTTGTTATATATTCAGCCTGACTCCTTGTTGGGTAAAATTTTTGTGAAACATCTTTTTTGTTCTTCAAATAAAGTATATAGTTATTCGCGCCACTGTAACTATCAAGCAGTTCTAAGGCTTTATGTTCAATAAGTGTTTTAGACTCCAAAATTTCTTTTTTTAAAAAATACCAATAAAAAAGATATTTATCAATAAAACAAGAAAAATGAAAAGTAGTGTACCCATTTCTAGATTAGGTAAATTTTTTGGGGATCAAGATTTCCAATTAGAAATTGGTATGGGTCAAGAGTGGTTAATTGGTGATATGAATTTTACTTGTGTGCTTTATAGAGTAGATAAAAACAAAATCAAAACAGACGACGTATATGGTGAAGTAGTTGAGGATGGAATTAAGTTTTTACCACCTGTTGAGTTTAATGCGTATGTTGCGATTGCGGCGCCTGAAAATAAAATGATAGGATCCTCTCGTATGGATCAGTTTGAACCTGGAAATATTACCATGTCTGTATATTTAAAAACTTTAAATGATTTAGATATAGAGATTTCTTTTGGTGATTATGTTGGGTATTATGATAGTGAAAATTTTGTAAGATACTACACCGTGGTTAATGACGGTCGTGTAGTTTCAGATATTAAACATACGTATAAAGGATTTAAACCTTTCTATAGAACAATAATTGCGTCCCCTGTTGGACCGAATGAATTTAGAGGATTATAATGGCATTACCAAAAAAACAACCTGTTAAACCATCAATACCATTAACATACCCAAAAACTCTATTACCACGTAGGGAAGAGTTGAAGGATATGATAACTAAGGACGGAACTTACCTTCCTAAGTCTTTGTTGCATGCAGATTTGGATGGTGGGTTTTTGGATTTTGTTAAAGAAACATTAAAAATTACATCCGAAGGAAAAACAATTCCTGTTGTTGATGTATTGATAACAACTCAAAACTGGTCTCAATTTGTTGAGACTTGGGATTTTCAAAATATAGATAAAAATATTGAACCCCCATTTATAACGGTAATTAGAAATCCTGAAGTTAAATATGGTAATAATCCTTCTGTAATGTACAATATACCTAACAGAAGAATGTATTATTATATGGAAGTACCTACTTGGGATGGTAATAGAAAAGGGGCCGATATTTATAAAATTCCACAACCAGTTCCTGCTGATTTCAAATATACAGTAATAATTGTTTGTAACAGAATGAGGGAGCTGAATACTATGAATAAAAAAGTTTTAACAACTTTCGCATCAAGACAGGCATATCAAAATATAAAAGGTCATTACATTCCAATTATAAACGACGCAATGAGTGATGAATCAGTTTTAGATTTAGAAAAAAGAAAATATTATATACAAAAATATGATTTTACAATGTTAGGATTTTTAATCGACGAAGAGGAATTTGAAGTCTACCCTGCTTTGTCAAGAACTTTTCAAATGTATGAAATTGATCAAAGACCAGTCAAGAGACCAAGAAAAAAACAACAACCAATAGAAAACGAAGTTATATCTTTAATATATACTGAAGGGGTCGTATCTAAAGAACATTTTTTTGAATATACTTGTGATTTATTATTTGACAACACAGATAACATTTCATCTTATTCTGTTTATATAAACGAAAATTATTTCGGAGATGACGTTAATAAGATTCAGATCAACACTAACGATTTGTTAAGAATAGATGTTGTTAAACAAAACAATTTAAATGATGGTATAATTACATTTACACAATTCCTTGTTTAATTTTCACCGTATATATCTTTTTTTTCTTTACACTTTTCTAATATTAAATTTTCTAAAAACCTATACATTTTAATTCCACGTTTGTCGCAATATTTTTTTAAGACTTCGTGAACTTCGATGTCAATCTTAAGGTTTTTTATCTTCTTATTATCTTTAGACATAGGGGCAGAATAAAGGTAGAATAAAATCTTACCAAAATATAAATACTTTGTATAATGTAAAGTTTTTCCTATTTTCAGAAGTATTTATAGGAAAAATAAATAAATAAAAAGACATTTCTAATATGGCAACTAACAGTAAAGTTTTTGTTTCACCGGGTGTATACACCTCAGAAGTAGATCTTAGCTTTGTGGCACAGAGTGTTGGGGTGACGACTTTAGGTATCGTTGGTGAGACTTTAATTGGTCCAGCCTTTGAACCAATCTTCATCACAAATTTTGATGAATTCCAAACAGTATTTGGTGGGACTTCACCTGAAAAATTTGTTAACACACAAATCCCAAAGTATGAGGCTTCATACATAGCTAAAGCATACTTACAACAATCAAATCAATTATTTGTAACAAGAATCTTAGGATTATCAGGATATGATGCAGGACCATCTTGGTCTATCACCACAGTCGCAAACGTAAACCCAACAACAATTGGTCAATATTGTTTGAGTTCTGTAACTGATTATACTACATGTGTTACAACTTGTGTAACTCCTAAAGTATTAACATTCACAGTAGATTTTACAGGATGTACAAACAGTATTGATACAATAATGTTTGAAACTTTATTTCCTTCAGAAATCGAGGACATTTTAACAACTCAGTTTGAACAGTTTAATGGGTCTACTTCAACACTTGACGATGAAATTAAAACATTGATTTATAATGTCATAACTGACGCAACACCATACACTGCTGAGGATGAATTGATTTCATATTTTGGTTCTATTGACACAGACGACTATAATATTTTAAGTGGTGCTGGTTGGACCGCAGAAACTAATGTTTTCAACGTACCATCAGTTTCATTAGATGATACAAACTTATCATCTTCACTTAATGATCCTTGGTATTATGCATTGTTTACAAACAACGGTAATACAAATTATTCAGGGTTTTCGTTCTATACGTTTGTTTCAGGACTTACGGCATATTACCCAACACCTACACCTACACCAGGAGCTTCGTCTTCGCCAACACCAACACCGTCATTTATAAATCCGTGTATTACTCCTTCACCATTCATTTCACCAACTCCTACACCTACACCTGTTAATATAGATTGTTATACGGGTACTGTTGTTGGTAAAATTTATTATTATACAGGAACATCATACGTGGATTATGATAACGTAGTTGTTGCAACATTAAGATCAAGAGGTATTTCAACATACACAACAGACAACAACCCAGCATATTCTGTAACGGCAACAACAGACGCTAGTTTAGATATGACAGGTCAATATGCTGGTGTTCTTAAAAATCCTTACTTGACTTTTGGTGTGAATTGTATTGATAAGTTTGGACAAAACTTCTTCTTTGAAACATCTTTAACTCAAAATGACCCTGAATACATTTCTAAAGTATTTGGTATTACCAATTTCCAAAAACCAAGAATTGAAGTTCCTCTATTCAATGAGGAAGTTTTCCAATCATGGTTAAATTATTCATGGAGAAAAGGATATGTTAGAGGTCTTAACCCTAACTTTATTGAATTAGATTCTGCACAAAGTGGTGATCCTAACTCAATTGGTTGGTATTTGGATAGATATCAAACACCTAACTCTCCTTGGGTTGTTTCTGAATTAAGAGGTAATAAAGTTTATGAC
>Ga0315903_10008241_pt1 | contig 12858 bp, 14 predicted proteins | sample LakEriMetagenome_7_FD_203524 | JGI IMG/M metagenome (GOLD analysis project Ga0315903, IMG submission 203524) | Freshwater fungal communities from buoy surface, Lake Erie, Ohio, United States - Buoy 2 MA119 | ecosystem: Environmental > Aquatic > Freshwater > Lake | place: USA: Lake Erie, Ohio...
AACCGCGCAACCGCTTGATCAACAACTGATTCAAGGTTGGTTTGAGTCCCAGTCGCTTGCGGAACAGTTCACCCAGGGTTGGCTTTTTGTTTTTTGTCATCTTCTTTTCCTTTTTTGTTTTCATGTTTTAATTATAGCAAAAGAGCAATTATCAGTCAACCAAAAGAAAAACCCTGCACAGGGCAGGGTTTTGTAGTACTAAAGTATTACCTTTTTAATCTGTAATACTTTGGTATTAAAACGTGTGACGTAGTCCAACTGCGGTGCGTTTAGTCACTCCAGCAGTTGTAGTAGCACCTGCTGTGTTGGTGTCCGCATCACGTGTGTCAAAACGTGCATACAAGTTGGTTCTCTTGCTGAGTTCATGATCCACACCGTAACCAAGAATTTTCTTGTCTACATTGGCTGTGCTCTTTTCGTTGCTGGAACCAGTTGAAATCATGAAGCTGGTAGCACCCACGGTGTACTTGGCACCAAGCATCTGTCCAACCTGGTCAATGGCAGTGGCAGTGTTTTGTTTTTCTGTCCAACGAGCACCATACACAGTTGCAGCACCAATCTTGTAGTTGGCAGACAACAAGCTGAGAGTATTGTTAGTGCCGGCTTCTAAGGCCTGCGAACCAGTGGCAATGAACGATGCCGTGGTAGTGGCCAAAGTGCCTGATTGTTCGATACGTTGAGCGGCATACTGCACACTCAAAGGACCATTGACATATTTAACACCATAATCTACTACACTTTGAGCATTGATACTTGCACTTGGTGGCACATACAAATAGGAACCACTAAAACCTGCCACTGCTGGAGACTCATAACGAATGGCTCCATTGAAACGTGTGGGTGCTGTTTGTGCGGTGTGAGTTGCTGTGGCGCTGTAACGAGTGAATACGTTACCTGCTAGTCCATAGCCTGAACCTATAGCAGTTCCGAATACCGAGCCGTTGTTCCATGCATCCAAGATGTTTGAGTTCACACGACCAAGTTTCACAGTGCCCCACTTGGCTTCTGTGCCTATAAAGGCTTCTTGACCAACACCCACAGTGCCTGCTGTGGTTGAGTTGTATGAGGTGCCTTCAACACCAGCACCATTAATAAAATCAGGTGTGAGTTGCAGTTTAAAATTGGCACGTAGGCCGCTGCCCAAATCCTCAGTGCCTCCGATAGTAAGCACTGTGGTAGATGAATTGTTGGCTGCAAGGCCTTTGGTATTTACACCAGTGGCTGCATTGGTGAACAAGAGGCCAGTGTCAACCAGGCCAGTGATGTTGACAGCACTTTGAGCAAACACAGAGGTAGCCGCAAATGCAATCATGATTGCGAAGATTTTCTTCATTAGTTTTTTCCTTTTAAAGTAGAATGACTGTTAGTCATCCCTCATTATATATGCGTGTTTGTACTAAGTCAATACAAAATCAACCTCAATCTGGCCGTTTTACGTATTAACTGGGGGTATTACTGGGATTGGTGCCACCACTGCATCGCTAGGTATTTGAGTGTTATTGTACAGTCCACCGGTGTTTAATCTTGCCTGATTGCGACCTTCTCTCATGGCACCCACAATGGCTTGTCCACCCAAGGTTGTGACGTCAGCAAGGCTTTCCAAAAACTCAGCGGCATCACCCGAGGCTGTGAGCAAACCATATTGTGGTAAATTTTGTACAAAACTCTTTGTGCTACCAGTGTCGCCTGGGAGCAACACAAAATAATCAACTCCAGCCTGACTAGTATACTTGGCTGAAAGATTCATCAAGTTGGCCATGTAGATCCATGCGGTATTCATTGTTGCCACTTGAGACGGATGCACTGAATTAATACTTGCTATTTCTGCATTGGCATTAGCAATGAGTGTTATCATAGCGGCATCATTTGCCGAACTCAACATGTCAATGTAGATTTGAGATAAATCGTCTAGGCCAGTGCCAAGCCCGTCAATAATATCAGCCACGTCAGTAAGCCGTGCGGCAAAGTCGTTGCTGTCCAGTGCTAGACCCAGCACATCAAGAGTGGTAAGCACTCCGCATGGTCCTGTGCCTGTGGCCACTTCAGTTGCAAAAAATTGCGCCACACTAGCGGGCACCGGCGTGGTCTGTTGTTGAATCAACGGTAGATCAGCCATGGTACTGAGGCCACCCAGTGTGGTTTCTGCCCAGTAGTCAGTGTCAGTAATGTCCACACCCGGTGGCACTGTGAATGTGCTGGGAGTACAGCCCGGCGATTTGGCTCGATAAAATGTATTGTCTACCTTGACCACATCATTGGCCAGATATTCTTGTGTTGGATCCCAGTCGCGATCTGTTGAGCCCAGAATTGTTTCGGCCAGGGCAGGCAGTGTGGCGGTGACAATATTGTTGATTTGTTTCATCGCCACTTCAATGGCCTTGTTGGCAACTGCATCAGCAGGCGGAATAATTTTGCCCAGTTCATCACAACCTGATGCTGTGGGCAGATATGAATTGACAATGGGAGTGATACTGGAATTCACACTGCCATCTGTGCCAAATATGGGCACTGCTCCTGCGGGTGTGGGAGTCAGCATGGTGGGATAACTCAACGGAAACACCTTGGTAGGATCCAACAACTGATCCAGACTGGTTATGTTGGGAGTTGTCACGTCCAGAATTGACAAAACTTGATCTAGATCATCGCCAGACACCAATGTCAATGCTAGGTAGGCATTTTTTTGTATGCGGTCAAAGTCGTTTTGGCTGAGACCGTTGGGTCTGTTGATTCCCACTCTATTGTCAGTAACAAGATTTTCAATGTCGCTGTCTGTTAGTCCCACTGCGGTCATAGCTGATTGCACCGCAGGTACAGTTTGTCTACTGACCCCAGCCAGGAGGGATATCTGTTGTATCAAACCTGCGGGCGTGCCATAAAGATCTAGTTTCTGAAGGTTTACAAGATTACCTTGCTTGGCCAAGTCCGCACCAAATGTTTCAAGGTCGCTGTTTACACTACTGATTCCTGCAGTGGTCAAGGAATCCATGTTGGTAAATGTTGGACCAAGAAATTGATTGGCATTCACTGCTGAATTGATGTACTGATTGGTGCTAGCAATGTAGCCTTGCACAGCTATGAAACCCTGACTGAATCGACCATAATCTCCATTGCCAAGATAGGCCGCACAGGTCTGTTCAATAAGATTAGAAAATCCACTAGGGTCAATGGTCGAGCCGTCAACTGGGTCAAGATAGTTGATGAGATATTCACTGTTGAGATAAGTGTATGTGCCTACTGGACTGGCAGGTATGCTGTTACCCAGAGCTGGACACACAGTACTGCCAATGCTCAAGAGACTGGTCAGTGTTGACTCAGTGGCAAATGTCTGTGATTTATAAAAATTAACTGCGGCAATAAAATTGCTGATCACTGTGGTGGCATTGAATGCGGCAATGGCAGTTTGCAATGCAGATGGGAATCCACGCAACCCTGAATTGTTCAACATGGATGCTGCAACAGTCAATTGCAGTGGTGTTAATACACTGGGCATTATCCAGCCCTTACATTATCTGAGCCGCCAACACGAGCATGCCCGCAGGTGTCTGCATCACCAGTTAGAACAACAGGTTTGCCGCCAGCTCTGACTGTGCCGTTGCCACCAGCAGTGGCCTGACTGCCATTGTTGTGACCATTACGACCTTTACGTGGATACGGCGGGTGGGGCGTGACACTTTGACCAGGAGTCATTACAGAACGACCATTGACACGCACCGTCGGCTCTCCCCCTGAAGCTACACCGCCGCCTGCGTTTGCATCGCCGTCTCTTTGTACTGCTGGCATATTATCCTAGTATTAGTTTTTTCTCTGGCACTTTGATACCAGTTGTGGCTTCGATGTATTTCATCTTAACTGAATCGTCAGTTAGTGCATAAATCGACACACTGTTGCTATTTAGCTTGATTTCTGCGTCAGGATCTGCGGTAAACATTGATGGTACTAGACCAAGCCCTTGTGGACCAGGAGCAACGCTGACTGGGTTTTCAATAGTCAAAAACTCAGCGTCGATTGATTTGACCTTGGCAATGAGTTCTTCTCCTGAGTTCAACTTAAAGGTGTAAACTTTACCAGTTTCTGCTACTATTTTCATTTTAAACTTTCTGTATAACGTATTGGTAATTGATCATGCCAATGCGAATATGTTTCTGAAACATGTTCACAAAAGCATCAATGCTCATTTTAGGATGGTCCAAGACATCTGGGGATTCGTTCCACAAGTAATCATCAAAGATCATGTAGCCTTCTTTTTTAAGCAAACCAAATGCCATGGTAGCATCTGCCAACACAGCATCGGAACAATGACTGCCATCTACGTATATAAGGTCAAATTGTCGACGGTCAACAATTAACTGCGCCAGACCGTGATAGCTCATGACAGGCATAACTTCAACTGACTGTGTGGGTAACTTTGCTAGGTCTGTATTGTGCTTGTGTATGTCTTGAATGATAAGGTGTTCGGGCAACTCATCATTCTTGTATGCATTTAGTGGCGTGTTACCAAAAGGATCAATACAAGTTATTGTGCCATCTTCAGCCAACAAGTTTTCCAACATCCAACAAGTGGCACGACCTTCATGTGATCCAATCTCCAGGATACTAGATAACTTTTGTTCAGCATGTTCTTTAACAAAGTTAAAATTTACCATGCCATTTGAAAACCAATCAGCAGTGAAAAAGGGCTTGGTGTCAAAGTCTGGAATGTTTTGTCGGAACCAGTCTATTGTGATGCTGTCAAGTGAGACGTTGTTTGAGCTCATTGAAGCCTCCCACTAGCTCTTCGCCAAGAAAAATTTGTGGCACGGTGCGAGCATTTGGAACTGCTTCTAATAGGTCTTCTTTGGTGTATCCATCACCAATTTTCTTTTCCTCAAACTCAATACCTTTCTGCTTGAGCAAGGCCTTGGCCTGATCGCAGTAAGGGCAATGATATTTGCTCCATACAATGGCTTTCATTTTATTTTCCTTCATTTGATCTGTCGTAGGACTTGGCAAAGATATCTGTCTTAACAACACCATAGTCGCCAGGGCCGTGCTTGACAATATAGTCATTGCCAGCAGTGTAAAATAATTTTTGCGGGCCACTACCCCAATCCACAGTGACAAAGCCATCATGATCGGCCAGCTTGGCAACCTTTGGAATTTTCTTTGGTTGGCAACGACCGCCGCCCAAATCGTCTTTAAGACTGTTGAATTTAGCGGGACTCAACACATACTGTTCGTTGTTGGGACCTGTCATGATGTAATCACCAGGTTTGTAAGGTACAGGATCTGGATTTTCAAGATGCGTCAGCTCTCCGGGTTTTTGTGCAATCTCATATTTTTCAATTTTATCTGGATTTTTAAAAGTGTTGAACCCATCAGCGAACCAAGCGTCGGTGATGCCCTGTAAATTTTCTATTATGTTGATAAAATTTCTCATAGTTCGGGTAACTCCTCGTAATCAATTGAGTCACTCATGACTCCAATAACATAATTGGTGCTTTCGTTTTCCTGGAGTGCAGTTTGTTTCTTGCTGGTGTCCACGTGCTTGGTGAACCAAGGGATAGGTGTTGAACGTGGATGTTCTTCTGTGTACTTGATGCCAATCTCTTTAAGCGCATTGAATGCGGTAAAGTCCACAAAGTCCTTGAGAATGTTTGCATTTAGACCAATCACTGGTCCTTTGTTGAACAAATAGTCCGCCCAGGCTTTTTCTTCACGAATCACGTCTAGGTACATCTGATATACTTCGGCTTCGCATTCGGCTTTGGCCTGTGCAAATCTTGGATCTTCTTTGACCACTTGATTGATCAACCATGCAGTCCACTCTTTGTGTAACATCTCGTCTTGCAAGATCAATTGAATGATGTTGCCGTTGCCAATAAAGATCTTGTTTTCTACCATGGCCAGGCTCGTGGCAAATGATACCATGAAGCGGAATGCCTCTAGTGCGTAACTGGCATTGAGTGCTAGCCAGATGGCTCGGATATGTGCTTCTTCGCTATACTGCGATCCTAACTCTTTATGACAATTGATCATGTGTAATTGATCATAGTGATCTCCGACACTACTTGCCATGTCCACAATCTCTTGTGTGTCGTGAATTGTGTTGAACACATCCTTGGGCACGTTGTAGATGTTGCGAATGATGTGACTGTAACTGCGTGAGTGAATATTGGTTTCAAAGAATGTCCAGTTGTAGACTAGTGCTTCCAGTTCAGGAATACTACACACAGGTGTAAAGATTTGACTGGGACCACGTCCTTGCAAACTGTCCAAGGCTGTTTGACGCAGTAAGTTTGATGTAAAGATATGCTTGACTGTGTCACTAGCGTCTTTGAAGTCTTGTGCATCTTTGGTCAAGGAGATCTCTTCTGGAACCCAAAAGAAACCACGTGCTTCTTGCTCGTACTTGACCAGTTTGTTGTACTTGACTTCTTCAAATCGTTGTACTGTCACCGGACCTGCTGGATCCAAGAACATCTTGCGACTGAGATAATCTGTTTTTGTTTTTAAATTGTATTGTTGTTTTGACATTAGTATTTTCCTGATGCAAGTACTATCTTGCAAATATGTTCTAATCTTTCTATGTGCTCATAGGCACGCCATGGCGTGACATCAATGGCCACAACTCCATGTCCTTTTATTCCCACAATATCAAATTTGATATTGCCCGCTGGGTCCAAGCCCAAATTACTGTGACAAGCATCAGCAAGTTCTTGACTGATGGGTGCCACATCTCCTACATTGGGCGCAACTCGTGTGTAACGATTGAGTTCTGGAAAACTATCGCTAATGGTACTTAAATCAATACCAGCATGCATGGCTGCAATGCAATAGGTTGGATGCACATGAACAACAACTCTAACATCGTTTGAGTGTTGGCCCATTTCTCGTTGTAGTCCAAAGTGTAAGGGAATTTCTCCGCTGGGCTTTAGTTTACTACTGATATCAGTGTAATACTCCTCTTGCCATCCTTTTGTCAAAAACGGAGGCACAGGATTAATATTGTCAACCAACTTGATCTTTTTAAACTGATCAGGTTGCATGGTCTGCTTGCGCACACCCGACGGTGTGATATAAAAGTGATCACGGTCGTGGTGACGAATAGAGATATTGCCATCTCTACTGGTTATCCAATTGCGTTTGTACGCATCTACTAATATATCACAACAGGTTTCTAACATGCTAATTTTACCAGTGTCTAATTGTGTTGGCAATAATAAACCCACAAGTTACAACATGTATTATAACCCAAAACGTTTTGAAAAACAAGGCTATTCGGGCTTCTCGCAAGGTCAGTATAGGCACATCTGGGCGGTCATGATCACTCTCGCCCATCAAGTGCCCGGTGGCCCGGGCCCAGATCTTTTCTATGCTGTTCATAACTTGCAGGCTTCGCAGTCTTCTTCAAGATCAAAGTCAATCGCTTCAAGCGGTGCCGCTTCAGCAGTTTGTTTTGATCCTGCTTTGTTGATCAGGCTGTAGTAGAATGTTTTCAATCCCCAGTGGTGTGCTTGCATTAGATTTCGAGCAATCAGGGTGGTTGGCACTTTACGATCAGCAAAGTGTGCAGGATTATAGAATGTATTTGTTGAGATTGATTGATCAACATAGGCCGCTAACACAGCCGCTGTTTTCAAATAACCATCACAGTCCTTTTGTGCCCACATCATTTGATACTTGTTTTTCAACTTGTGGTACTCAGGCACAACTTGCGTAAGGCTTCCTGCTTTGGATTCTTTAACACTGATCAAACTCATGGGCATTTCAATACCATTGGTAGAGTTGATTACCACGCTGGAACTTTCTACAGGTGCAATGGCCATCAGTGTAGCATTGCGTACTCCATAACTGCGCATTTCAGCACGTAAGCCTTCCCAGTTTAGTTCAGGCGTAAAATCCGCGAGTTCATTGACCCCGGCACTGCGTCTCTCCCAAGGAAAGACACCCTTACCGTACCAGGTGTGGTCAGAATCTTTACAACGGCCTCTTTCCTTAGCAAGTTCAACTGTTGCTTCGGTAAGGTAGAAAGCCTGATGTTCCATCCACGACTTGACTTCGGCCAAAGAGTCCTTGTTACCATATTGGAGTCCGCGCTTGGCATGCCAGTAAGCCAAGTTAGTAATACCGATACCAAGCGGCTGGATTTCGTCATTTGATAACTGGCTCTGGATTGAGAGAAAGTCTTGGTAGTCAAGAATATTACACAAGGATCTCTGCAGAATTCTACAAGCACGGCGCATGTCTTCAGGATTCCGGAATGCACCCCAGTTAATACTTCCCAGCGTACAGAGGGCGATTCGCCCATCAGCGTCATCCAATCTTTTAAATGGTTTTGTAGGTAAGAGAATTTCACAGCAAAGATTACTCTGGTAAATGGTGTGATATTCAGTATCAAAAGGACCTTGATTCTGAACATTGTCAATGAACACTAGATAGATGCGTCCTGTGTCAGTGCGCTCTTTGAGTATGCCTGACTTGAACACTTCTTCTGCACTCATGACCTTGGTACGTAGGTCTTTGCGCTTTTCATATTCAACATAGAGTTTTTCAAAGCGTTCAGTGTTGGCATAGAACGCTTCATACAGTTCAGGTACTTCGTTGGGATCAAAGAAAGTTATGTTTTCTCGGTTCTTGAATCTTCTCCAGAAGAAAGCACTAAGCACAACCCCATAATCCATATGACGGACTCGGGTTTCTTCGGTTCCTTGATTGTTTTTAAGTACAATAAGATCATCAAACTGAAGATGCCAAATAGGATAAAATACTGTAGCACTTGCATTGCGGATACCTCCTTGTGAGCACGAGCGTAAGTCGCCAAACCACTTCTTTAAAAATGGTATCATGCCGGTGTGCATGATTTCGCCGCCACGAATGGGCGAACCTAGTGGACGTAGTCGTCCGATCTCCAGGCCAATGCCAGCACGTTTGCTGGCATACTTGGCCATCATTTCGCCACTAGCAAAAATGGAGTCAAGATCATCATCACTGCGAATGAGTACACAACTACTGAACTGCTTAGTGGGAGTGCCAAGCCCAGCAAGAACAGGAGTTGCGAGAGTAAATAGACCGTCAGAAGCTGCATTGTAGTACTCCTTGATATAACGCATACGAGCTGTGTTGGGCTCTTCTTTGTGAAACACTGTGGCAGCCGCAATCATGTAACGAACCTGTGGTGTTTCATAAATTTCTTTTGTTGAGCGATTACGCACAAGATACTTTTCAATCAGTTGTTCCACAGCCGCATATGAATACTGCTCGTCTTTCACATGATCAATCATGTCTTCCATGCGATTCCAGTCGTCTTCCGAATACCATTCCAGCAGTTCGGGAGTGTAGAGACCAGTGGCCACATTCTTCTTCACAATTTCATACAGGTGTGGAGGATCGTATGAACCATATACATCTTTACGCAACATGCTCAAGCGTTGTTTGCCTGCCACGTACTGATAGTTGGTGTGCCCAACATCAGGATTTGATTCCACGTCAATCAGGTCCACTATGGCTCTCAGCGTGATACCGTCAATTTCTTTGGTTGTGATACCATCGTAAAAATGTAATTGAGCCTTGATCTCAATCATGCTTTGGCTTACATCTGCTATGCCTGCGCACACCTTGGCTATTTGCGCTTGCCACTTTTCCAATGCTAGTGGTTCGCGGCTACCGCTACGTTTTTGTACTGTTATTTGCTTCATTATTATCCAATTTTTTGTTTTATTTGCTCTTGCGTCAGGCTGTGTCGACTTCGTGATTGTGTAGGTTTGATATTTACAATAGAGTTGGCATCCCAATTCAATATATATTTCTTTTTGTTGACCAGGACTAAATTGTCGCTATCAAACTCGGTCAGCACTGAATCTTGCAGATCTGCACGATTCACCAATGTTATAGTATACAGGATTCCCAGGCCGCGAGCAAGAGGGCAATAGATATCATCGCTCAATAATTGCCAGGGATCAGGCCAATCCTTGATGTCATCCCAGTGCAAATGGTATGCTCTCCAAGGAGTTTGAAACCACCAGGAATTGATCTGGCACAATGCAGATTCAACATCGGTGGTGGAGGCTTGTTGACGGAGTTGTGCCCAACTCTCAAGCCTTTCGGCAAAAGTTTTAGGCCACACGTTAACCCAAACTGGCAATTGAATAATTTATTGTGCCTGGCACTGTGTTGGTTGAAGTGTAAGATATTCTCACATTGGCACCATCTGCTACTGCGGTAAGTGTGACTCCAGTGGCACCATTTTCCACAAAGTCATCTGTAAAGGCAAATCCTGTTCCTGTGGCGGCTTGCCCCTTGACCACTACCATTTGACCCGTGCGTCGAAGGTCGGCACGAACTATGGTATAATCCATTCGCAGACTACTGATGTAGGTGCCATTCACATAGGCCAAGTTGGCTGTGGCATTGTTGGCCACAACATCTTGTATGCCAGCAATGCGATTGTATGTGCCAACGCTCAGCTGATTGGCCAAGGTTAGACTTATTGCATCGCTTTGATATAGGTCAATATTGTTCGCATTCATGCCAAGAGCAATATTGTTTTTGTTATTCAGCGCAATACGAGGATGCAAGGCTGTGGATTGTGCTGTTGTGCGTTCAAACATATCCCCAATGCTGACATTGTTGGTTGCGTCTAGATCAATTACAGGTGTCACTGGATTGGACTGACCATTGAAACTATTGCCAACCTCGTAGAATGTGTTGTAGGCCGTGGCATTAAGACTGCAATTCACAATGGTGATGCCTTCGGCATAGATATTATCAAACGTATTTTGTACTATGCGTACACCAGTAGGGCCCACAGCAGGAGGTACCACATTGCCAAGGTACACACCTTGGAACAAGGTATCAAATCTTGAATTGCTAATCGTTACTCCCTCAACCGCTGCATCTGTATTCACACCCCAAGACATTTTAGTGAAAATACAATTGTTCCAGACAATATTGGTACAAACGTAACTGCCTTGATTGGCAAAACTCAGACCAGCTGTGGCAAGAGTAGCAGTAGTAAGCGTTGCCGCAGTTCCATTGCCTTCAAACGCCACACAGTCAAACACACAGTCTACTGCGCCTTGTACTAGCGCACCACTGGTGGGCACATTAGCCTTGAATTTGATACTGGATATTTCCACATGCCCCGGTGGCAACGCACCACCTGTGCCGATGTTTGCACCGGTCTGTTGAAGACTGTCTGTGGTTCTAAACATGTAGTCAGGCAGTGTTTCAACTCCCCAATAAGTGGTATTATTGATAGCAATACCAATCGGCACCGCGGCGCTGCTTCTGTAGTATACACCACCATCTTGCACCAACACACCCGAAGCATAGGCGATTGTAGAGGTCCAAGGTTGCACATTGAAACTGATAATTGTGCTGTCCGATCCTTCACCGTAGAGTTTACAGTAAGGTGGAATCAGCAATGTGTCTGTGATGATATATGTGCCAGCAGGGAAGAAAATACTGCGTCGGACCAAGGGATTGATGTCTTGACAAAAAATCTGATCCAATGCACGATTGATGTCAGCCGTGACATCTGTGATGCCGTCACCTGTGGCACCAAAATCTGTAATCACAGCATAACTGTCCAGTCTGCTTTGTAGGCTTTGACTGACCGGTGTGCCTGCTGTGGCGCCAGTTTGAACAGTGTAGCCGGCCGCTTCACCTTTATAGGTGTATTCAGTAGCATAGTTCAAGATGTCAGAAAATTCAGTGAGAACTTCTGTGTTACCAATAATAGGAGCACCATCTGCCAGGGTACCATTACCGATAAAAAGTTGACGGGTGTCAGTTGCCCAGCCCAGCTCAGCGCCAGCTAATGGTTGGGGTAGATCGTTAAATAGACCCTTGCGTTGTGTGATTCGTGATATTTGTACAATTGCCACAGTGATTGTCCTTTGGATATCACATATTTAGCATGTAGTACTGTTCAACCTTTTTCCACCACAAGTTGCGGTATTTTTCAAATTCTGCGCCTTCCAGCACAAACTCCTGGTATTGGGGTTTACCAACAATATTGTGTTGCTCGTCCAAGTCAGGTTTGACGCACATCAAAATTACACCTTTGCGTATGCGTGTGCCGTGTAGTTCGTTGTGCGCTTCTGCGTAGGCACACAGTTGCACAAAGTAGTCGTCAATCCATTCACGCTTTTTGGGCCGGTTGGTTTGCTTGTAGTCTAAAATGCTTTCTTCGTTTAGATGTATTCCCGCACCGTCTGTGGTGCCTGCGTACACGCTGGGAAAATATAAGGGAACTTCAATACCCCAAAACTCTGTGACGTTCTTTAGCCCTTGATCAATTACCACATCTGCCATCGAATGGCTGGGCCAAGAGAAGGGGTTGGATCCACGTTCTTTTCGCTCACCTGTTTTGACATAGTGCTCAAGATAGGTGTGCATGCGGGTACCACGGTTGGCCGCTTCAGTGGTAATTTGCTGTGCTTTTTCTGCACCCACACGACGTCGCCATTGATTCAAGGCTTCGACTTTTTCTGGGGGTTTGGTCTTGTCCAAGATTGTTGTGACACTGGGCAAATTGTTACCGTCGGGAGTGGCATAGTAACGCCGGCCCTCTATTGTGACTCTGGGAATGGGCTGGTAATCAAATTTTGGATTGTACATAATTATAGTCAATTATAGACAATTATAGTCCAGTTGTCAACTATATTCGAAAACTTTCTCCGCAACCGCAACGATCACGTTCGTTGGGATTTGAAAACTCAAAGCCTTCGTTAAGGCCTTGGCGTACATAGTCTACTGTCATGTTGTTAAGATAGACGTCATCTTTTTGATTTACCAACACCACAAAATCAGATTGTGCATAATTTATCACATAAGGTTCGGGCTGGTATTCTCTAACGTATTCTAACACATAAGCCA
>Ga0315903_10008247_pt1 | contig 12852 bp, 11 predicted proteins | sample LakEriMetagenome_7_FD_203524 | JGI IMG/M metagenome (GOLD analysis project Ga0315903, IMG submission 203524) | Freshwater fungal communities from buoy surface, Lake Erie, Ohio, United States - Buoy 2 MA119 | ecosystem: Environmental > Aquatic > Freshwater > Lake | place: USA: Lake Erie, Ohio...
TTTTGCTGCCGGGCCCTGTCATTCCACCCACGCCCCCATCCGATCCAATCCGGCCCAACGCTCGCAAAATTCGCCGGGATCGTCGCAAGACAGGGCGGTAGTTTGAGGTCGTGTCACGGGCCGTTCACCCGCGCCCGCCGCCCCAGGCGGCCGCCATGGGAACGGCCGTTGACTTCAACCGCAGCCTTGCTTCTCGAACAACCGCAGGCGACAGTGCCGGCGGTCGGCAAAGAACCGGAAGAGCGCTTGGCGCGTGCTCACTTGAAATCAGCCGACCATCGCCAGGGGAGCGGTGGCGGCCATGGCGGCCTCTTCGCGCTTGAGTTCATCGATGAGGGGCCAGAGCTCGTCGATTTTGTCGTTGTAGATGTCGCCGATGAGGATATCGGTGATCAACCCCTTCTTGTCGGGATGCTTGCGGACGAACTTGCCGAAGTTGAGTCCGTCGTAGAACTCGCACACCAGCCGCCGCATGCGGTCCATCCCCTGGTTGTAGACTCCCTCCCACCGGCCCAGTTGGGCCCGCGAGGTGTCGCCCTTCGTCAGCCCCTCGCTGATGGCGTCGGCGGCCATCTCGCCCGAGACCAGGGCCAGCAGAATTCCCGAGGAGTACAGCGGATCGAGGAAGCCAAACGCATCGCCCACCATGACCCAGCCGTCGCCGGCCGCCTGCCGGGTGCGGTACGAGTACTCTTTCTGGGCGCGGAAGATATCGCACCGTTCGGCATTCGCGATCCGGGGCTGCACCCCGGGACATCGCGCCACCTCTTCGAAAAACAACGTCTCGAAATCGGTGGTGCCGCGATTTTTGAAGAGGTGATCGTAGCCTGCCACCACCCCCACGCTCACGATGTCATCCTGCAGGGGGATGTACCAGAACCACCCTTTCTTCTCTTGGGTTTGCATGACGATCGTTCCCCCTTCGTCTTGACCCGCTTCGCGCCGGGCCCCTTTGAAGTAGGTCCACAACGCGGCCTTCTTCAGCACCGGGTCCCACTCCCGCAGCCCCAATTTGCCCAGCAGTAATGACTGCTGACCACTGGCGTCGACGACCACCTTCGCCCGGATCTCTTCGATCGGCGCATCCTGGCCAATCGAGACCCGCACCCCGGTCGCCTGGGCCCCGTCAAACAGCACATCGTACACCCGGGCCCCCTCGAAGCACTCGACGCCGTGCTCACGGGCGTTCTGCAGCATGAGATGATCGAACTCGGCCCGCCGCACCTGCCAGGTCTGCGACGATTCGTGCGGACGATGATCGTGGAAATAAAACGGCTCCGACAGCCGCCCCTTGTCGGAAATAAACTGCACACTGTACTTCTTGACGAACGGACTCCCCTTGAGCTTGTCCAGCATGTTCAAGCGCTGGAGCACCCAATAGGTCTGGGGAATCAGCGATTCGCCGATATGAAACCGGGGAAAACGGTCGCGCTCGAAGACCGCCACGCGATGCCCCTGTTGGGCGATCAGCGTGGCTGCCGTGGCTCCCGCGGGACCCCCGCCAATCACAATCACGTCGTAGTCGTTCTGAGGCTTCGCAATCATGGAAATTCGCCTGCTAGGAACCACATCTGGACTCAACCGCGAACACGACCGGGCACTCTAGTGCCAGGAACTCTCTTGGGGCTCATGCGGATCTCGCACCTGCCGCAACAACTCAATCAACTGCAGTAAGGTTTCGGGGGGCAGATGCCCCAACTGCCGCTCATGACAAGCCCGGAGGGGTTCGTGCATCTCGGCCAACAACTGGGTTCCAGCCGGTGTGATCCCCACCAGCACCGTCCGCCGGTCACTCTCGGACCGGACCCGACTGACCAATCCCCGCTGGGCCAGCTTGTCGAGCATCCGGGTGATGTCGGGAGCCCGCGAGACCAGCCTGTTGGCCACATCGAGCGTGGGCAACAGGGCGGGCTGCTGGGCTTTCAGCAGCCGAAGCACGTTGTACTGCTGCGGTGTGAGGTCGTACGGACGGAAAAACTCATCTTCCAGGGCCCGCAGGCGGTCGTAGGTCCGCCACAGGCTGAGGAACGCCTCCTGCTCGAGGGAATCGAAACGGGTCGTCGCCGACCGGCGGGAAGACGTGTTGGCCATCCTCATCTTTATATCGGTGCAAACAATAGTCGTCCAGACAATTTTTTGGATCAGTGAGGTTTGATCTGGCAAAGTGGGCGGGTTTTCGCGGATAATGTCTCAAGTTCCTTCCTCCTGGCCCGCGCATGATCTACCTCGACAACAACGCCACAACCCCCCCTCATCCCGAGGTGGTGGAGGTGATTGGTCGAGTCTCCCGCGAAGCCTATGCCAATCCTGGCAGCCCCCATGCCCTCGGGCGGCGGGCCCGTCAGGCGCTGGAAACGGCCCGCGAACAGTTCGCCCACCTGCTGGGGGCGCATCCCGATGAAGTGCTGTTCACCAGTGGGGGGACCGAGGCCAACAACCTGGCGGTCCGCGGATTCACTGCGGGTTCCCCGGGGGTGATTGCCCTGACCCCGGGCGAACACCCGGCCGTGCTGCAGGCGTGCCATTCCCGGGAAGCCGAAGGTTTTACGCTGGAATGGCTGCCGCTCGATGGGGACGGCCGGCTGGCCTGGGTCGACCCTCCCGGGGGGAATTTGTGGTGGGGCCCCTCGCTGCGGCTGGTCTGCCTCATTCTGGCCCACAACGAGACCGGGGTCATCCAGTCTCCCCAGCCATTGGCCCGCGCCTGCCTCGAGCGGCGGATTCCCCTGCACCTCGACGGATTGCAGGGGGTGGGGAAGATTCCCGTGTCATTCCACGAGTTGGGCTGCGCCACCCTGGCGGTAGGAGCGCACAAGTTCCAGGGCCCCCGCGGGGTGGGAGCCCTGCTGGTCCGCCGGGGTTGGAATCTCGCCCCGCAGGCCTGGGGCGGGCATCAGGAAGGGGGTCGCCGTCCCGGGACCGAAGCGGTGCCCCTCGTGGCCGGCATGGTGCGGGCCCTGGAGCTGTTTCAGGCCGAACAGCAGCAGCGTCTCGATCGCCAGACCCAGTTGCGCGACCGTCTCGAACAGGGTCTGGCGCTGCGCTGCCCCCCCGTGGTGCTCAATGGGTCGCGCGCCCACCGCCTGCCCAACACTCTGAATGTGGGCTTCCCGGGAGTCGATGGCGAGGCTTTGCTGGTGGCCCTTGATCTGGGTGGGGTGGCCTGCTCCCTGGGCAGCGCCTGCGCCAGTGGATCGGCCGAGCCGGCTCCCGTACTGGTCGCCATGCGACGCCCCCCCGAATTGTTGCTCTCTTCGGTGCGCTTCAGTCTCGGTCCCCAGACCACCGCCGACGAGATCGAGCAGGCGATCCGAATCATATCGGAAACCGTCCGGAGGCTGCGGGCTCATCGCACAGCCGACCGCCACGGTGAAGTTTTCGCCTCCGGTTGAGAGACTTCCCGTGCCCCCACCCACCTCCGCCAAAATTGCGTCGTCACCGGAAAATCCTCTGCGGATTCCCGAGAATGCCGAAGCCTACACCGCCTTCGAACACTGGGGGACGGCCCGCGAGGCGGGAGAGATCGAACCCGTCATCTTTCTGTCGGGCCCGGCGGGCTGCGGAAAGTCGCTGTTGGTGCGGTGGGGGGTTCGGCAGTGTTTGTCGCGGCATCCCAAGCTCTCTTCGCTGGTGCTGACGGCGGCCGATTTCGCCGCCCAGTTCGCCGAGGCCTCGGCCAACCAGACCATTCCCCTGTTCCAGACCGCCCTGCGGGAGCTCGACCTGCTGGTGGTGGAAGACCTCCAGACCTTGCAGGGGCGGGGGGAGACGCTGACCCAGTTGCTCAATCTGATGATTGCCCTGCGCGAGCGGGAAGCGGCCATGGCCTTCACGGCCAATTGCCCCCCCGGCGGTCTGGCGGGGTTTCCGCCACGGTTGGTCAGCCGGTTGCGCGGGGGAATTTCGGTGCGTCTGACTGTGCCCGGCCCCGAGTCGCGGCTCAAGATCCTGCTGCAATTGGCCCGCGGCAAGAAGCTGCGGGTCTCGCGCGAGGCCCTGGTGCACCTCGCCAACCAGCACCCCGTCACCCCCCGGGAACTGGGAGGGGTGCTGAGCCGGCTGGAATCGATGTCGCGGCAGCATCGGCGGCCGCTCGACCTCGAACTGGTCCGCCGCTATCTCGAACGGGAGGCCGAGCTGCCCGATCTCACGTTGCAGGACATTGCCCGGGAGGTGGCGGCGGAATTCGGGCTGAAACTGGCCGACCTGCGGTCGAGCCGCCGCACCCGCGAGCTGGCCTTTCCCCGGCAGGTGGGAATGTGGCTCTCCCGGCAATTGCTGGGAGAAAGCCTGCTGAATGTCGGCCGTTTTTACGGTGGCCGCGACCACACCACGGTGGGGCATGCCTGCCAGAAAGTGGCGGAACTGCTGGCCAGCGATGGGGAACTTCCCACGCGCATCGAACGCATTCGCCGGAAGCTGCGGCGGGAAGTCTGAACGGGCCCGGCCAGAGCCCCGACCGGGAGGCTGGCGGGCCCCCGCGGAGGTGGGTCCCAGGCGGGGGACAACCTGTCGAGCGAGCGTGAAGACCCCGTGCGCCGGGGGTGGGTCAGGGGGCTTCCGGCCGAGCGGCTGTGAAGAACTCTCCCCGGGATCCACGGCTCAGCCACACGATTCCACAGATACTGAACAGCATATCCCCAGCGGGACCCGGTGGTTTGTCGAACCCTAACTCGTTTGCTAATATGAACCTCTGCAAAATCAAGCTGGATTTTCCACATTTTCCACGGTCACAGATACGACGACTACTGTTTTGAACCTTTCCAAGAGAAGGGACTGAACACCCTCGGCTCCGCTGTGGATGAGCAGGAGGGTCAAGCGGCGTCTCGGTGAACCCGTTGCCCCCTGGGGGAGAAGGCGTTCCTTGCATGAAGATCACGTGCCAGCGGCAGGCCCTGGCGACGGCCTTCCAGACGGTCGGCGGGATTGTTCCCGGCAAGACCACCAAGACCGTGTTGATGAACACCAAGGTCGAAGCGTTCGATGGAGAGGTGACCCTGCTGGCGACTGACGGGGAGTCGTCGATCCGCTATTCGATTCCCGACGCGACCATCGAGACCCCGGGCGCGCTGTTGCTGCCCACCAGCCGCACACTGACCATCCTGCGCGAGCTGCAGGGAGACCAGGTGACGGTCGAGACGCTGGCCAACAACGTTCGCATCCAGGGGGAGCGGGCCGATTACAAGCTGGGTCTGGAGAATCCCGACCTGTTCCCCACCATCGCCGATTTCAAGGAAGAGAACTATCACGTCATCGACGCGGGGACGCTGCGGCAGTTGATTCGCCGCACGATCTTCGCCGTCGACACCGAGAGCACCCGCTATGCCCTGGGTGGGGTGCAGGTCGAATTGGGGACCGACAAGGTCACGATGGCGGCGACCGACACCCGCCGGCTGTCGGTGGCCCATGGGAGGTGTGCCGTGCACGGCCAGCCCACCACGCCCAGTCCCGCCCCAGTGGTTCCCGCGAAGGCCCTGGCGGTGATCGAGCGCTGCCTGGGAGACGACACGGCCCAGGTGCTGGTGGCGGTCCGTTCGAACGACATGCTGCTGCGGGGAGGTCTGGCGACCATCTACACCCGTCTGGTTGAGGGACGGTTTCCCGCCTACCAGGATGTCATCCCCACCAGTTGCGAGGTGGCGCTCGACATTCCGGTCGAACCCTTTCTGGCGGTGGTCCGCCAGTCGCAGATCGTCACCAACGAAGAAAGCCGCGGGGTCGATTTCGTCTTCCAGGACGGTGTGCTGACGCTGGTCAGCCAGGCCCCCGACATCGGCGAGTCGAAGGTCGATCTGCCGATCAGTTACAACGCCGCTCCGCTGACGATCAGCCTCGATCCCAAGTTCGTTTCCGACTTCCTGCGGGTGCTCGACTCGTCGAAGACGGTGCATGTGGAGCTGACCGACGGCGAGAGCGCGGTGGTGTTGAAGACCGAGGATGGCTCGATCTACATCGTGATGCCGCTGTCGCGCGACCGCTGATTCCCCGCCCCACCCGAGAGAGCGCCCGATGAACGAAGAACGGGGTCCGCAGGCCTTGCGGAACGTGCTGAGCGAACTGGTCGCCCTGCGGGGTTATGCCCGTCGCGAGGGGACCCGCGAGCTGCAACGGGCGTGGGCGCGGGTGGCCGGCGAGACGGTCGCCGCCCAGACGCGGGCCCTCGACGTGAAGCGCGGCGTGCTGCAGGTGGCGGTGGCCAGTTCGGTGTTGCTGTCGGAACTGGTCGGGTTCTACCGCACCCAGTTGGTGGCCCAGTTGAAGACTCAAGCTCCCGAATTGCGGATCAAGGATGTGAAGTTCCGACTCGACGCGGCGGCCGCCCGCCGGGGCCTCGACGATGTCTGATGGCGAGGGACAGACCAACCCCTGCTGCCGATCCACCAGGGTGGCCGCCGCGTTGCCGCCACCCAGACTCCCCCAGGATGAGGGGTTCCCTGCGGCGCACGCTTGACCATACGGTTCGAGCCGCCGCAGACGATTCCCGGATGAACGAAAGACCAGATTGACCATGAGCAATACCGACCAGCCCACCCCCGCGACTCCCGTTCCCGCCGCCGCTCCGTCGGGGGCCGACTATGGTGCCGATCAGATCCGGGCCCTCAAGGGACTCGAGGGGATCCGCATGCGTCCCGCGATGTACATCGGGGGAACCGACGCCCGGGGACTGCATCATCTGGTCTTCGAGGTGGTCGACAACTCGATCGATGAGTTTGGTGCCGGGTTTGGCACGACCATCACCGTGCGGATCAACGTCGACGGGTCGGTCACCTGCTCGGACGACGGGCGGGGCATTCCCGTCGGTCCCATGCCCGATCAAGACAACAAGCCCGCGGTCGAGGTGGTGCTGACCGGGCTGCATGCCGGGGGGAAGTTCGACCGCAAAGGGGGCTACAAGAAGGGGACGGGTGGGCTGCACGGGGTGGGCATCAAGGCGGTCAACGCCCTGTCGGAATGGCTGACCGTCGAGATCCGCCGCGAGGGGCATGTCTGGCAGATGGAGTTCGCCCGCAGCCAGGTCACGAGCCCGCTGAAGAAGCTGGGGGCCAGCAGTGAGACCGGCTCGATCCTCACGTTCAAACCCGACCCACAGATCTTCCCCGACGTCAACTTCCACTACGACACGCTGCAGCGCCGGCTGCAGGAACTGGCTTTCCTGAACAGCGGGGTGAAGATCCAGCTGATCGACGACCGCGACGGCCGCACCGACGAGTTCCACTACGACGGGGGCCTGGCCGAGTTTGTCGCCTGGCTCAACCGCACCGAGAACGTGCTGTTTCCCGAGGTGATCTCGATCTCCGGTGAGGAACCAATCCTGGTCGAGGGGGTGCAATCGGCCATCGAGGTCAATGTCGTCCTGCAGTACAACGAGGGGTACAACGAAAACGTCCGCTGTTTCGCCAACAACATCCCCAATCCCGATGGAGGGACCCATCTCTCGGGGTTCCGCAGCGCTCTCACCCGGGCCCTCAACAGCTACGGCAAGAAAGAGAATCTGTTCAAGGACATCGAGCCGGGGGGAGATGACTTCCGCGAGGGACTGACCGCGATCGTCTCGATCAACCACCCCGATCCGCAGTTCCAGTCGCAGAACAAGACCAAGCTGCTGAATAACGACGTCGAAGGGGCGGTCTCGAAGGTGGTCTACGAGGTGCTCACGATCTATCTCGAAGAGCATCCGGGGACCGCCAAGCGGATCTGCGAAAAGGCCCGCAACACGGCCGAGGCCCGCGAGGCGGCCCGCAAGGCCCGCGACATGGTCCGCCGCAAGGGGGCCCTCACTTCGTCCGGGCTCCCCGAAAAGCTGCGCGATTGCCGCTCGCACGATCTGCAGTCGACCGAGCTGTTCCTGGTCGAGGGAGATTCGGCCGGCGGGTCGGCCGACACGGGACGCGACTCGAACATCCAGGCCATCCTTCCCCTGCGCGGGAAGATCCTGAATGTCGAGAAGGCCCAGCAGCTCAAGATGCTCGAGAACGAAGAGATCATCGCGATCTTCCGCGCCATCGGCATCACCCCGATGAGTGCCGACGAAGATGTCGCCAAGCGGCGCTACGGCAAGATCATCCTCATGACCGATGCCGACGTCGACGGCAGCCACATCCGCACCCTGCTGCTCACCCTGTTCTTCCGCCAGATGCGGGCTCTGGTGGCCCAGGGCTGCATCTACATCGCCCAGCCCCCCCTGTACCGGGTGACGCAGAAGAAGAACATCCGCTATGTGCAGACCGCCGAGTCGATGATGCAGGAACTCGCCAGCCTGGGGCTCCACGGGGCCCGGCTCGAGTTCTCCGATGGCGCCCGCCTCGAAGGGGAATCGCTGCACAAGATCGCCACGCTGATCGACCAGCTCGAGGTACCGCTGCGGACCATCGAACGCCGGGGGATCGATCTGCGTCCCCTCGCGGCCCGGCACCTCACCGAGCGGGGCCTGCTCCCCCGGTACCGCGTCTTCCTGGGCCGGCAGCAGCATTGGTTCGCCGACAAGGCCCAGCTCGAGACCTTCATCCAGGCCGAAGAAAAACGCCTGGGGCGCGAACTGCGCGTCGCCGACGCGAATCGCGAGGTCCCCCCGCCGCCTCCCACCCCTCCGGTTCCAGGGACCGAAGCGGCCCCCGCCATCCCCCAGCTTCCCGAGGGTTACCTGCAGGTCTACGACCTCCACGAGACCCGCACCATCAATCTGCTGCTGCAGGAACTGGCAGGCTACGGCGTCCGGCTGGCCAACCTGCTTCCCGCCGGGGTCAAGAACGGGCTCCCCGTGTACCCCTACCACCTCATCAACGAGGATGAAGACGTTCCCCTCACATCGTTGCGCGACCTGCTGCCAGAGCTGCGCCGGCTGGGTGAAAATGGCCTCAAGCTGACCCGCTTCAAGGGGCTGGGCGAAATGAACTCCGACGAGCTGGGGATCACCACCATGGATCCCAAGACCCGCACCCTGTTGCAGGTGACCATGGACGACGCCGCCGCGGCCGATGAGATCTTCCGGGTGCTGATGGGGGACCACGTCGAACCGCGCCGCGAGTTCATCGAGAAACACGCTCTCGAGGTGAAGGAACTCGACGTGTGAGCGTCCCCCTGTCTGGGTGCCCCAGATTCTTCCCAATCCATCCCCGCGTCACATGACTTCCACCACCGCGCCAGAACTGCACATCCGCCCGGCCCAGCCCTCAGACTGGCCTGTGTTGGTCGACTTCAACAGCCGCCTGGCCGAAGAGAGCGAGGGGAAGTTGCTCGACCGCGCCCATCTCGTTCCCGGGGTCCAGGCTCTGCTGGCCGACCCCTCGAAGGGGCGTTACTTCGTCGCCGAGAAGGCCGGGCAGATTGTCGGCCAGTTGATGCACACCCGCGAGTGGAGCGACTGGCGCAATGGCGACATCTGGTGGCTGCAGAGCGTCTATGTGCATCCCGACCACCGCCGCCAGGGGGTCTTCCGGGCGCTGTTCGAGCACCTGCAGACCGAAGCGCAGACCAATCCCCAGGTGGTTGGCCTGCGGCTGTATGTCGAGCAGGACAACACCCGCGCCCACGCCACCTACGCCAGCCTCGGGTTCGATCCCGGGGGCTACTTCGTGCTCGAACAGTGGCATCGCCGGGCCGTGCGCCAGCAGACCGGTTCCGAGTGAAACGGTTGAATTTGTCGGCGTCAGACACCAGGGGTGTCCCCAGTGACGCCAGGTGACACCGGTCCCCCCCGACACGGAAAGCCAGAGGGCCAGAAAACGGATGGAAGAGATCTTCGACGTCTGCGACGAGCACGACCGGGTGATTGGCCAGGCGCCGCGCTCGGTGGTGCATGCCCAGGGGTTGCTGCATCGGGCGGTGCACGTCTTCGTGTTCAACAGCGCGGGAGAACTGCTGCTGCAGATGCGTTCGCGCCACAAGGACGAGGCGCCGTTGCAGTTCACCTCGTCCGCCTCCGGGCACCTCGGCGCGGGAGAAACCTACGAGGCGGCCGCTCCCCGGGAACTGGCCGAGGAACTGGGCCTCTCGGCTCCGCTGGAATACGTCGCCAGGTTCGCCGCCGCCCCCGAGACCGCCCGCGAGCACACCGTGCTTTACCGCACCACCAGCGATGACACCCCGGTGATCGATCGGCACGAGATCGATGCCGTGTCGTTTCATCCCCTCGACGACGTGGCGGCCTGGATCCTCCGCGAACCGACCCGGTTCTCGGTCTGTTTCCAGACCCTCTTCGCCTGGTACTTCGAACAGATCGCGGGCCGACCGCCGCTCGATTTGTCGGGGGTCCGGTCGGGACTCTCGCGTTCCTGAAAAGGCCCCAGTCCATGCGTGACATCCGCGTCGGCACCGCCCAGTTCGAATACCGCAACGGCGATGTGGGCTTCAACCTCGGACGCATTCGCGACCTGACCCGGCAGGCCGTCGAACGGGGAGCCGAATTGGTCTCGTTTCCGGAATGCTGCCTCCAGGCCTACAGCTACGTGCAGACATTCTCGCGGCAGCGGCTGTGGGAGCTGGCCGAGCCGGTCCCCTCGGGACCCTCCGTGCAGGCGCTGATCGCCATCGCCCGCGAGTTCCGGGTGGCGGTGGGGGCCGGGCTGTTCGAACGGGACGGAGACCGCATCCACAACACCTACGTGGTCGTCAGCCCCGAGGGGTTCATCGCCCGGCATCGCAAACTGCACACGTTTGTCAGCCGGTATCTCACCCCCGGCGACGAGTTCACCACGTTCGACCTGCTGGGCACCCGGTGGGGAATTCTGATCTGCTACGACAACAATCTCCCCGAGAACGTGCGGGCCACCGCCCTGCTCGGGGCCGAGATCCTCCTCATGCCCCACGTCACCGGGTGCCTCCCCTCGACCATGCCCGGTCGGGGAACGGTCGACCCGGCGTTGTGGCACAACCGGCACCGCGATCCCGTCCGGCTCCGGCAGGAATTTCAAGGTCCCAAGGGGCGGGGCTGGCTGCTGCGCTGGCTCCCCACCCGCTGCTGGGAAAATGGAGTTTACGGAGTCTATTCCAACCCCATCGGGCTGGACGAAGGCGAGGTTCGCCCGGGGGGTTCGCTGATTCTCGACCCGTTCGGCGAGGTGCTGGCCGAATGCACCGATCTCGACGACCAGGTGGTGGTGGGGTTGTTGACGGCCGAGAAAGTCGAACTTTCGAGCGGCCGACGTTACCTGCGAGCCCGCCGTCCCGAACTGTATGGTAAACTGGTGGAACCAGGCTCCGAACCTCCGGTGACCGAGCCCGGCTGGAAACTGAAAACCGATTCCCCGTCCCCCTGACCGGCGGGGAAGCTTCCCGGGTTCCGCCAGGGACTGTGTGACATCATGAAGACACCCCGAACACTCCGCCTGCGGCGAGGCCCCCGGCTGTTCGCCGTCCTCCCCACCGTGTTGACCCTGGGGAACGTGCTCTGTGGATTTGGCGCGCTCACGTTCGCGGCCAAGGTGGGAATCGAGAAGACCGGCTGGGGGGGAGACGACGTCGGCTGTCTGTTCATCGCCGCCCTGCTGATCTTCGCCGCGATGCTGTTCGACATGCTTGACGGCCGGGCCGCCCGGTGGGCCAAGCAAAGCAGTCAATTCGGGGCCGAGCTCGACAGTCTGTGCGACGCGGTCAGTTTTGGGGTAGCCCCCGCCTTCATGCTCATCAAGTTCTGCGCCCTTCCGTACGACGGCCCATCGCTGCATCCGCGGGTGCTGTGGGGAATCGCGGTGCTGTATGTGATCTGTGCCATCCTCCGGCTGGCGCGGTTCAACGTCGAGACTGAAGAGGACGACTCGCACAATTTCTTCAGTGGGCTGCCGTCACCAGCGGCAGGCGGGGCGGTGGTGTCGTTTCTGGTCGCCTATCCCCTGTTGGCCTCGCTGGCGATACCCCCCGCCGCGGATGCCGACTGGTGGGAACGGACCGGGCACGCCCTGATGTCCTGGGGGGCCCCGGCCTTACGGTTGGTGCTGCCGATGGTCACCCTGTCGTGCGCCTGCCTCATGGTTTCGCGGATCCGCTACTCGCACTTTTTCAACCGCTACTTCCGGGGGCGCAAAAGCTATACCCACGTGTTGCTGGTGGTCTTGGGGATCGTGGTGGGTCTGATGGTTCGCGAACTGGCGTTGCCGCTGATCTTCTGCGGATTCGCCTTTAGCAGTCCGGTGCGGGCGCTGTTCGACTGGCTGCGGGGGGCCGCCCCCGCCACGCCTCCCGCCGCCCCTCAAAACGAGGAATCGGCCGCGCCCCCGCAACTGCACAAGCTGCCCCCCGCACAGTAGCCCCCTGCAAAGTCAGACGTTGGCCGGCTGGTTCTCAACCAGCTCCTGAAAGAGCCTTCAAACCACCTCGTTCCGGGCCACCCACGGAACAGGCGTGGACCCGGCGTGGTGGCCGGGGGAAGCCGTCGCGTGAGCCGTCGCTTTTACTGTCCCGAACTGCAGCCGACGACCGGCGACTTGACCCTCGCGGGAAACGAGGGCCGGCATCTCGCCGTGGTGCTGCGGGCGGCACCGGGAGACCGGGTGATTCTGTTCAATGGGCGAGGGCTGCAGGCCGACGGAACAGTTCGCCGAGTCGATTCGCTGGGGGTGCAGATCGAGATCACCGCCCACCTGCCGGCGTCTGCGCAGCACCGCCGTGTGGTCACCCTGGCGACCGCCGTTCCCAAAGGAGACCGGTTCGATTGGCTGGTCGAGAAGGCGACCGAGCTGGGAGTGGCCCGGGTGGTGCCGTTGGTGACCAGCCGCAGCGTGGTCGAGCCGCGCGACACGCGTCTGGAGAAACTGCGGCGGGTCATTGTCGAGGCGAGCAAGCAATGCGGCCGCGCTGACCTGCTGGATCTGGCACCATTGACGCCGGTGTCGGCGTTGCTGTCGGAGTCGTTTCCCG
>Ga0315903_10008249_pt1 | contig 12848 bp, 12 predicted proteins | sample LakEriMetagenome_7_FD_203524 | JGI IMG/M metagenome (GOLD analysis project Ga0315903, IMG submission 203524) | Freshwater fungal communities from buoy surface, Lake Erie, Ohio, United States - Buoy 2 MA119 | ecosystem: Environmental > Aquatic > Freshwater > Lake | place: USA: Lake Erie, Ohio...
GTGGCAAAAGTTGCACCTAGTTCTTCTTTGCGAATCAAAACATCTACATCTTTATCAAAGTCTCCGCTAGATGCCGGGTGACCATCCGGAAATGCTGCGACACCAATTGTGAATCCACCAAATTCATCAGCTAATTGAACTAATTCATCAGCATGATTGAAACCACCTGGTGTCGGAGTCCATGTCGCACTTGGTCCACCAGTTGGATCTCCGCGAAGTGCCAAAATACTTGTGATGCCTGCTTCTTTATAGCTGTGCAAAATTGCGATTAATTCATCACGAGTAGATCCAACACATGTCAGGTGAGCAACAGTTGAAATACCTGTCCGCTTCGTAATTTCTTGAGCAATCCGAATTGAACGATCGCGGGTAGAGCCACCTGCGCCATAAGTAACTGAGACAAAGTCTGGGGCGATTGATTTAAGGCCCTCGATGGCAGCCCACAGGCGTTCTTCACCCTCAACATCCTTTGGAGGGAAGAACTCGAATGAATACGAAGTGCGCAATGCCACGGTGTGAGGATATCGTTACCGAGTGAGTTCAGAGCCGAAGGCAACATTAAAGAGCGTGCGAAGCGCCGTTGAAGAAGAGTTAAGCATCTTCCTCAACCGAGAAAGCGCTTATCTGAATTCGATCTCACTGGATTTATCGCCGGTTTCAGATGCTCTGACTTCTTTCTTATTAGATAGTGGAAAACGACTACGTCCCCTTTTTGCCTATGCAGGCTTTGCTGCGGCAGGTGGTTCTATCGAAAAGTCTACAACTCGAGCAATTGCCGCCTTGGAATTACTACAAGCATGTGCACTGATCCATGATGATTTGATGGATGGTTCAGATACGCGCAGAGGTAAGCCATCGATTCATCGACACTTTGAATCTATCCATGTGCAGGATCAACTTGATGGTTTCGCCCCGCATTACGGATTATCGGCGGCAGTGCTGCTTGGTGATTTAGCTCTTGTCTGGTCGGATCAAATGCTCAACAGCGCTGGGTTGCCGACAGAGCAGTATGTGCGAATGATTCCTTTGTACAACGAGATGCGTGTTGAATTAATGGCTGGACAGTTCTTGGATATTCACGAACAGACACAAAAGAATACTGACACCGAACGATCAATGAAGATCGCCAGATATAAGTCAGGCAAGTACACCATTGAGCGACCTTTGCATCTTGGTGCTGCACTGAGCACCAATTACAGTCATGAGATTCTTCCGGCATTGTCTTCATATGGATTGCCATTGGGAGAAGCTTTCCAATTACGTGATGATCTCTTAGGTGTCTTTGGTGATCCATCAGTAACGGGTAAGCCTGCCGGAGATGACTTACGTGAAGGAAAGCGAACTGTGTTGATCGCGATGACACATGAGCGCCAAACCGCTTCACAAGCTGAAACATGTAAGAAGTACTTTGGTCGCCCAGACTTAGATGCCCAAGGCGTTGCTATCTTGCAAGATGTTATTGAATCCACTGGTGCTCGGGCCGAACTTGAAACAACGATTGAAAGACTGACAGATGCGGCGCTAGCTGCAGCTGAATCTTCACTTTTCACCAATGATGGAAAGGCTTTGCTCGTCGAGCTAGCTAACATCGCAACTAAAAGGAGTGCTTAAATGCCTGCACGCGTCAAAGGTCCTACCGATCACGTTGTTATCGTTGGAGCAGGTTATGCCGGCTTAAGCGCTGCGCTTCGTCTTGCTGGTGCAGGACGCAAGGTGACTGTGATTGAACGCGAAGCTGTTCCTGGTGGTCGAAGTGGTTTGCTACAAAAAGATGGATACTCATTTGATACCGGACCTTCTGTTCTGACTATGCCATCTTTGATTCAAGATGCATTTAGCTGCGTCGGTGAAGATATGAAGGATTGGGTAGAACTAATGCCCGTTTCTCCTTTGTACCGTGCTTTTTATGCAGACGGATCTCAATTAGATGTTCACGCAAATACCGCGCAAATGGAAGCTGAAATTGCAGACAAGATCAGTCCCGAAGAAGCCGCTGGTTATGCACGTTATGTAGATTTTGTAACCAAGTTGTACAAGTATGAAATGAATGACTTTATTGATCGCAACATTGATTCACCATTTAATCTCTTGACGCCCAACCTTGCGCGTTTGATCGCACTAGGTGGTTTCCGCCGCCTGTCGCCAAAGGTAAATCAGTTTATGAAGGATCCGCGTTTGCAGAAGGTGTACTCATTTCAGGCGATGTATGCCGGTGTTAGTCCGCAGCAAGCCTTGGCGATTTATGCAGTTATTGCGTACATGGATTCAGTCAATGGTGTGTTCTTTCCAAAGGGCGGAATGCACGCAGTTCCACGCGCAATGGCTGCAGCTGCACAAAAGCACGGCGTCCAATTCAAGTACAGCACAACAGTGTCAAAGGTAGATGTACAAAATGGTCGCGCGAAGGCGGTCATTACCGAAGATGGTCAGCGCATCGAATGCGATGCAATCATTTTGAACCCAGATCTACCCGTTGCTTGGCGCGATCTATTGGGTAAAACCCCGCTGAACGTGAAGCGTCTTAACTACTCCCCTTCATGTGTAACCATGTTGGTGGGTTCTTCGAAGAAATACGACTTTGCAGCTCATCACAATATTCACTTCGGAGAATCGTGGGATGGCGTCTTTGATGAATTAATCAAGAAGAAGCGGTTGATGAGCGATCCGAGTGTTCTTGTGACTATTCCTTCACTTGATGATCCATCGTTGGCTCCAGCAGGAAAGACTTCTTACTATGTTCTTTTCCCTACCCCAAACCTGACCGCAGATATTGATTGGACCAAGCAATCCAAGCCATACCGTGATCACATGGTCGAAACTCTTGAACAACGCGGATACACAGGTTTTGGTGATGCAATTGAAACCGAGGTCATTACAACTCCACTTGATTGGAAAAATCAAGGAATGGAGGAAGGTGCACCATTTGCTAGCGCGCATACTTTCTTCCAGACAGGTCCATTTAGACCGCGCAATATGGCTGCTGGAATTGAAAATGTTGTCTTTGCCGGATCTGGAACCCAACCAGGTGTGGGTGTACCGATGGTGTTGATCTCTGGTCGTCTTGCCGCTGAACGCATTGTGGGGCCAGTTAAGTAAATGGATGAATTAACCGCTGCCGGGATTACAGATCCTGATCTTCGAGCATCGTACGAAGAGTGCAAGCGGCTCAATGCCTTGCATGGAAAAACTTACTACTTAGCAACCTTGTTATTGCCCAAAGCTAAGCGTCCCTTTGTTCATGCGCTGTATGGATTTGCGCGTTATGCCGATGAGATCGTTGATGATTTAGCGTCAGAACTTAGTGTTGAAGAAAAGGGTGAAGTTCTGAGCAAGTGGGGTAACAGCGTTCTTGCTGATTTGAAAAAAGGTACCAGCCAAGATCATGTAGGTCGCGCCTTGATTGATACCGTCAATCGCTTTGATATCCCCAATGAACACTTTGAAGCGTTTTTACATTCGATGACTATGGACTTAACGGTTCAAGAGTATGAAAGTTATGAGGATTTACTTGAATATGTCTATGGATCTGCCGCAGTTATTGGTCTTGAAATGGTGCCAATTCTTGGACCTCTTCACAATGATGCTTTTGAAGCAGCCAAAAAGCTTGGAATTGCTTTTCAATTAGCGAATTTCATTCGAGATGTAGATGAAGATTTAGATCGCGGCCGTGTGTATCTGCCTCTGAAAGAGTTGGGACAGTTTGGCGTTACCCGCGAAATGCTTGAAGAGCGGGTACTTACGCCTGAAATTGTAGACGCCCTTAAATTCCAAATTGCACGCGTGCGCCGATTACAGGCAGAAGCTGCTCCAGGAATCAAAATGCTAGAAGCATCAAGTCGCCCATGCATTGAAGCGGCAAGTACTTTGTACTGTGGCATTGTCGATGAGGTCGAAAAAATTGATTATGACATCTTTAATCAGCGCGCAAAGACATCAACGGCTCGAAGAATTCGTGTTGCAGGTGCTGCTTTCGTTAAGCGACAACTGATTTCACGCTAAAGTAACAACCACGGGAGCCCACAAGGCTGAGAGGGTCTGAAATTCAGACCGACCGATTGACCCATCCGGTAATGCGGATGCGGAAAGGAATGAACTATGTCAACCACTTTATTTACAGCCTGGAACTATGAAGTATCAATTCTTGAATTTGTAGCCGCAATCGCTTCATTTATTGGTGTGTATCTCGGAACAACTGGAAAACGAATTACCTGGCCTTGGTGGGTCCTAAGCAGCAGTCTGTACGGCGTTTTCTTTTATCAAGTTGATCTCTTCGCCAGTGCAATGTTGCAAATCATTTTTATTGGTGCCGCTATCTATGGATGGTTTGGGTGGGCACCAACTGGAGCGGTCCCTGGAACTATTTCAACCAGAAACCGAATAAGAATTGCGCTTGGAACACTAGTAAGCATTGCGATTTTATCCCCTGTGTTGGCCGATATTGGTGCAGCTGCGACCTGGACAGATGCATTTATTCTTATTGGCTCTCTTGTCGCACAGTTATTGATGATCTATGAAAAGTATGAAACTTGGGTGCTCTGGCTCATCGTCAACATTGTTGCCACTGCACAGTATCTTTCTCTTGGGTATTGGTTTACCGCCATTCTTTATGCAGTTTTTGCAATAGTCGCAATTCTTGGATGGAAGCGTTGGCGTGACTCTCTTAGCCATTGATGGTCCTGCAGGAGCAGGCAAAACTACTCTTGCAGCCAAGCTAGAGGTTGAGTACTCAGCACATTCAACGGTTCGTACAATTCATATGGATGACTTATATAACGGTTGGGATGGCGCACTTGGTCAATCCCTCACTGACACCTTAGAAGAAATAACTTCGGCTCACTTGTCTGGTCAAGAATGCACAATTAAAGTTTTTAACTGGCACCTGATGAAGTTTGATCGTGAAGAGATAATTGCGCCAACTGTTCACTTGATTCTTGAAGGTGTTGGTGCAGCACAAGCAGTAGTTCGAAAGGCTGGTGCAACAACGTATTGGCTAGATATTGATGCTGAAACTGGCCTAAAGAGGGTTCTAGCGCGCGATGGTGCACAAATCGAAAAACAAATGCGTCAATGGCAGATTCAACAATCTATTCACTTTGAATTGGATCAAACCCGCGAAAACTGCGAGTTTAAACTCACTTCATAAGGTTTTTGGGCGCGCCCTTAGGGCTTGTACATGGTGGGCTCCATAAAATCTGCACATGTCTGATCTGACCGGAGAGCTCATTGATGGGCGCTACCAATTACTTCGTCAGGTTGCCAATGGCGGAATGGCTTCAATCTATGAAGCAATCGATACACGACTTGATCGAAAAGTTGCCGTCAAAATCATGCATCCGCACCTTGCTCAAGATGAATCTTTTGTCTCACGCTTTATTAAGGAAGCAAAGGCCGCGGCTGCACTTTCTCATCCCAATATAGTTGCCGTACAAGACCAAGGCTGGAATCAGAGCGGTGTTCCTGCCGTTTTTTTAGTGATGGAGTTAATTGAAGGACATACTCTTCGCGAATATTTGAATGAACGCGGCCGTTTTGAGATTAAAGATGCGATTAACTACTTAACTCCGATTTTAAGTGCGCTGGCTGCAGCACATACACTTGGAATAGTTCATCGTGATATCAAGCCAGAAAACATCCTGATCTCTAAAGAGGGTCGGATCAAAATCGCTGACTTTGGATTAGCGCGCGGAGAACTTATTGGTTCGACAATGACCGCCGAATCTAGTGTCATTTTAGGAAGTGTTTCCTATCTTTCGCCGGAACAAGTACAACGCGGTATCGCAGATTCTCGAAGTGATGTCTACGCTGCAGGTATAGTTGCCTATGAAATGCTGACGGGAGAAAAGCCATTTTCAGCAGATTCTCCTATCCAAATTGCATACATGCATGTCAATGAAGAGATCCCGCGATTGCGCAGCAAGCGTAAAGAGATCCCCCAAGCATTGGATGATTTGATTGCTAGTTCTACAGCCAAAGATCCAGATGAGCGCCCGCGTTCGGCCGGAGAATTTCTAGAAGAGTTGCAACAGATCCAAATAGATCTTGATCCTCGTAAGAATCAGATGGATCTGGGACTGGATCTTCCTGTTGAACCCATCAGAGAAAAGCCTCGCAAGAAAGTTAAAGCGGTTGCAGCCGTCGAAGTTACCGCCCCAGTCGTGGAAACAACTAAAGAGATTCGCCGCAAAGAAGAGAAGAAAAAGCGCGCAAGTAAGCGGGTCCGACGTAATCGTAAGGTTGCATTAGTTCTGGCTATTTCTCTGGGAATAGGTGGCTGGTGGACTCTTGTTGGTCCTGGATCTCGTGTTGTAGTTCCTTCAACAATTGGTGGAAGTTTTGATGAAGCGGTGGGCGTTATAGGACCTTTGGGTCTTACAGCCGTTGTTGTCGAAAATAGATTTGATGAAGAGATACCTAAAGGCAAAATCATCGAAAGCATTCCTGCTGGTGGCGGCAAAGTCGATGCCGGCGGAACCGTCAAGTTAATCCTTTCAAAAGGTCAAGAGCGTTATGCAATTCCGATGACGAGAGGCTTGACTCCTGAAGCGGCACAAACTGCTCTCAAGAAATATCCATTGCTGGTAGGGAAATTAAATGAGGTTTTCAACTCCGAAATTCCAAAGGGTTTTGTTATTTCATCTTCACCAGCTTCAGGAACTTCGGTGAAACGCGATACAAAAGTTGATTTGTTGGTGTCAAAGGGAATCGAACAAATCGCACTAGCTTCATACCTTGGAAAAAGTGGCGAGCAAGCTTTGAATGAGTTAACTGAAGCAGGTTTTTCTGTTGAGGCTGGATATGCATTTAATGAGGCGGTTCCAGAATTGGCAGTTATTTCACAGAGCCCTGCGGGTGGAACTACTGCCAATAAGGGCGGCACAGTAACGATTCTTATTTCAAAGGGTCCTCGCTACACAGTTATTCCAAGTTTACTTCGTGGTATGCCCGGACAGGAAGCTGTAAATAAACTAGAAGCACTTGGCTTGAAGGTAAGGGTTTTACCCAAAGGCGTTAAGTTAACAGGCAAGCGAGTTCAGTCTTCTACTCCAACATTTCTAACGAAAGTAAAGCGTGGCAGTACGGTGACGATTACCGTAGGGTAAGCCAATGCCTACTCCAGTTAAAAAGCCGCGCATTGGCGCTCACACCCCTACTACTGGTGGAATGGCGAAGAGATCTATCGCTTACGCACAAGAAATTGGCGCAGAAGCGATTCAAGTTTTCGCATCAAGTCCTCGAACTTGGGCGATGCCTGAAGCTAAGCCAGAACTTGATGATGCTTTTAAATCAAAAACTGCTGAACTAGACATTGAAACTTATGTGCATGCACCATTTTTGATTAATTTGGGCTCACCAACAGAGGCAACATATTTGAACTCTTTAGCTTCAACAAAGTACTCGTTACAACGTGGTTCAGATATTGGAGCCCTAGGAGTTGTTATTCATACAGGCTCTGCCGTAGATGTAAATCATGTCGAAAAGGCATGGAAGCAAATACACGAAGGCATGATGCCAATTCTTAACGCTTTAGGTGATGATGCACCGTATTTGTTACTGGAACCAACTGCGGGTCAAGGACAAAGCCTGGTTAAGAAGTTAGATGATCTAGCGATGTATTTGAAAGCGCTTGAATACCATCCAAAGGTTGGAATTTGTTTGGATACTTGTCACGTATTTGCTGCAGGCCATGACATTTCAGTTAAGGGCGGCATGACCGCAACCATCGATCTACTGGTTGAAGTTGCCGGAATCGAACGTTTCCAGTTAGTTCATGCAAATGATTCGATGGATGTGTGCGGAGCTCTTAAAGATCGCCATCAAAATATTGGAGATGGCCACATAGGTGTTGATCCATTCAAAGAGCTACTTTCGCATCCCGCTGTTGCGAACGCCCCTTTGATTCTTGAAACGCCAGGCATGGAACCAGAACATGGCAAGGAAGTGGCGTTGCTGAAGAAGTTGCGCGGCTAATGTCTGCTCGCCATCCGCTTCAACTCAAATTAGCGCCATGGGCGTTGCTGTCAGTGGCAGCGGCATGGGGCTTTGCCTTCGTTGTTATGAAGGATGCAATTCAGCGTCAGAGCGTGAATAACTTTCTTTTCACTAGATTCTCTCTAGCGGTTCTGGTGATGTTATTGATCCGCCCTCAAACACTGAAACTTTTTAATAAGGATTTATTGCAGCGTGGATCACTAGCAGGAGTCTTTCTAGGTTTGGGTTATATTGCACAAACTCTCGGTCTCGAGCGAACCGGTGCAGCAATTACTGGATTTATTACTGGCTTATATGTTGTTCTTACACCTGTTTTGGCCTGGCTTGTTTTAAAGGAAAAGATCACACGATTTGTGTGGCTTTGCATCATGATCGCAACAGTTGGCTTGGGGTTGTTATCAATCCGTGGGTTCTCAGTGGGTATCGGCGAAATGTTCGTCCTAGCAAGTGCTTTCTTATTTGCCGCACACATTATCGCTTTGAGTAAATGGTCATCTGGGCGTGATGTCTATGCAATGACAGTAATTCAGCTAACGATGTGCGCCATCTTGTCCGGAATTGCATCAATTCCTGGCGGTTATTCTGCGCCACCTGATTCAGGCGTCTGGGCGGTAGTTGTCTTTACTGCAGTCTTTGCAACTGCAATTGCTTTCATTGTTCAGACTTGGTCACAGGCCCACATGAGTGCAACTAAGGTTGCGGTCATTTTGACTATGGAAGTCGTGTTTGCTGCAGTCTTTGCAATTCTGTTTGGCGGCGAAATACTGACGCTTCAAAGTGCACTAGGCGGAGTCCTTGTAGTTATAGCTATGTATTTGATTGTGCTGAAGGAACAGAAGTAGGCTGATGTAATGGCAATTGACCTTAGAAGTGACACAGTCACACGACCATCGGCTGCGATGCGTGAGGCAATTGCTCAAGCACCAGTAGGTGATGATGTTTACAGTGATGACCCAACGGTTAATTCACTTGAAGAACGTGTTGCTGCAATGTTTGGCAAAGAGGCGGGAGTTTTCACACCTACTGGCTCTTTAGCTAACCAATTGGCGATACGTATGTTGGTTGCACCAGGTGAAGAGTTAATTGCAGAAACCAATAGCCACATTGTTCGCGCAGAACTTGGGGCAGCAGCAGTGTTTAGCGGAATTACTACACGTACATTTCCGGCCAAAAATGGCTTATTAAAAGCAGCAGATGCCTTAGAAATAGCTCGCCCAAACAGTGGTCCATACCTTGTATCAACGACTGCCATCGCAGTTGAAAATACCCACAATTTTGGCGGTGGCACAGTTCAGCCAATTTCAGAGATTGCAGCATTGCGGAAAGGTGCAGATGAATTGGGTCTTGCGCTTCACCTTGATGGTGCTCGAATCTGGAACGCTCACATTGCATCAGGTGTTTCATTCACTGAGTACGGAAAGTACTTCGACACTATTTCTGTTTGTTTATCTAAGGGGTTAGGCGCACCCGTTGGTTCGGTCATGCTTTCAACTAAAGAGCGTGTAGCCAAAGCTCGCATCTGGCGAAAGCGATACGGGGCAGGAATGCGCCAAATAGGCTTGTTGGCTGCAGGTGCTCATTACGCACTTGATAACAACATCGATCGTTTAGCCGAGGACCACCGTCGCGCTCAGGAGCTAGCCCAAGCAATCGCCGCGGTTGATTCTTCATTGATTGACCCAACAACAGTTCACACAAACATCGTCGGTTTAGATCTGGCCGCGCTTCCAATTAATGCTGCAGAACTTGCTGCGCGTTGTAAGAATGCCGGGCTATGGATTAGTGCGCTTGGTCCAAAGTATGCGCGATTAGTAACTCATTTAGATTTTGATGATGCTCAGTGTCATGAGGCTATTGAAATTTTAAAGAAAGCCCTCGTGGCTTAAGAGCCACTGCTTCTTATCAATACCGTAAGCATAATTCCCTAACGCTCCCCCAGTTTTTACAACGCGGTGGCAAGGAACAACAAGCATGATCGCATTGTTTGCACATGCACTTCCGGCGGCACGAACCGCAGCGGGGCTACCAGCTTTCTCAGCAAGGTCGGCATATGACCAGGTCTTTCCTGGTGCAATCTTTCTCATCGCTTTCCACGCGGCTTGTGAAAATGGCGCGCCCGGTTGGCGAACTTGAATGCCGTTTAGAGCTGTCAAATCACCATCAAAGTAGTCACTCACTAAATCTGAAATTACAGGAATGGATTTAACGACCTTCACATCTCGGCCAGCCTTGAACGCTGCAACCGTCGAAAGATTTGCCCCGATTAAAATTTGGTCATCGGCTAACAGGTTAAGGGTGCCAACAGGTGTCTTATGAGAAGTTACAAGAAGGGGCACTGTCCAAAATTAGCGATCGCGCAACATTTCAGCAACTAAAAAGGCGAGTTCTAGAGATTGAGCATGATTAAGGCGTGGGTCGCACGCTGTTTCATATCTTGACGCCAAATCTTCATGTGAAATTTGTTCACCGCCGCCAACACACTCGGTGACATCGTCACCAGTAAGTTCAATGTGGACTCCACCAGGATGTGTGCCTAATGCTTTGTGGACTTCAAAGAAACCCTTTACTTCATCCATAACATCATCAAAACTGCGCGTCTTGTACCCAGATGGCGCTTCATAGGTATTGCCATGCATTGGATCGCACACCCACAGCACCTTTGCGCCGGACTTTGTAACGCCATCAACTAGCGCAGGCAAGATTTCACGGATGTTTTTAGCACCCATACGGGTAATAAATGTAATGCGGCCAGGTTCGCGGTTTGGATCTAACTTGTCGATTAATGCAAGTGCATCCTCAACGGTTGACTTAGGCCCCAACTTGATTCCGATTGGATTGCGAACCTTTGAAGCAAAATCAACATGTGCACCATCTAATTGACGAGTACGTTCGCCGATCCAAATGAAGTGTCCTGAAACATCGTAGGCATCACCTGTACGAGAATCGATACGGGTAAGAGCCTTTTCATACTCCATGATCAACGCTTCATGGCTTGCAAAGAAATCTACAGATTTGAAGCTTTCAGGATCTACTCCTGCAGATTTCATGAAAGCTAATGCGCGACCGATTTCATCAGCCATCTTTTCGTAGCGATCGCCGACCTTTGAATCACGAATAAAGCCTTTGTTCCATTCATGTACCTGGCGAAGATCTGCAAAACCACCTTGGGTGAAAGCTCGAACTAGATTGAGCGTTGCTGCAGAGGTGTTGTACACACGAACCAAACGCATTGGATCTGGGGTTCGCGCCTTTTCAGTAAATTCAATGTCATTGACTGCATCACCACGGTAAGCAGGAAGCTTTACATCCCCCCGAGTTTCAAACTCACTTGAACGCGGCTTTGCAAATTGGCCCGCCATACGACCGACCTTGATTACTGGAAGGCTTGAGTAATACTGCAAAACCGCAGCCATTTGAAGAATTGTTTTAATGCGATTTCTAATTGAATCTGCAGTTGCTGAAACAAAAGTTTCGGCGCAGTCGCCGCCTTGTAACCAAAAAGCTTTTCCTTCGGCAGCCAATGCAATTCGAGCTTTAAGATCATCACACTCTCCGGCAAAGACCAATGGAGGCAGCGCTTTGAGCTCTGCTACCGCAGCCTTTACTTGTTGACCTTCTGGTCCACCCGGCCACGTTGGTTGCTGCGCAGCAACGAGGCCAGGTGTGAACAGAGTGTCTAACTTAGTGCTCGGATTCGAGTTCATTGGAGAAGTCTAGAGAGTTCAAAGGTGATTGCGCGGGGCAATTATCCGAAGAAGATCTCTGATTCCTTATACAGTTCCAAAGGCACGGTCTTTAGCTTTTCAGTGGCAGATGCCAGTGGAACACGGGCAATATTTGTGCCGTGTAGAGCAACCATCTTGCCCCAGTCACCTTCGTGTGCGGCTGTAATCGCATGCAGTCCAAAACGAGTTGCAAGAACACGGTCAAATGCAGTTGGCGTTCCGCCACGTTGGATGTGACCCAATACAGATGTGCGTGCTTCCTTGCCTGTTCTTTCTTCAATCTGACCAGCTAGCCAATCGCCGATACCTGAAAGCTTGACGTGACCAAATGAGTCAAGGGTCTGATCCTTAACAACCATGTCACCATCTTGAGGAATAGCACCCTCGGCAATAACGATGATTGGTGCATAGTGAGACTTAAAGCGTGATTCGACCCATTCGCAGACTTTTTCTACTGAGAACTTTTGTTCTGGAATCAAAATACATGTTGCACCGCCTGCTAGACCTGAGTGAAGAGCGATCCAACCTGCGTGACGGCCCATAACTTCAACGATCAATGCACGATGGTGTGATTCTGCAGTTGTGTGCAGACGATCAATTGCTTCAACTGCGATGTTTACAGATGTATCAAAACCAAATGTGTAGTCAGTGTTGTTGAGATCATTATCGATTGTCTTTGGAACACCAATAACTTTGACGCCAAGAGCATCAAGTTTTGTGGCAACACCAAGAGTGTCTTCGCCGCCAATTGCGATCAACGCATCGATGCCAGCCTTCTCGAGGTTTTCCTTAATCTTTTCTACGCCACCCTCGATCTTGAAAGGATTAGTACGTGAAGAACCAAGAATGGTTCCACCGCGAGGCAAGATGCCGCGAGTTACTTCGATATTCAAAGGCATAGTCAGACCTTCAAGAGGTCCCTTCCAACCATCACGGAAACCTACAAACTCGTGACCGTACTCTTTAACACCTTTACGAACTACCGCGCGGATAACCGCATTAAGACCAGGGCAATCTCCGCCGCCAGTGAGGACACCAATACGCATGATTTACTCCAACAATTTTATTGTTTGATTATGTGGCTCAAATACTTTCCGCCACCTGTGGTCAACGCTGACTGGCACAGTCTAGCCT
>Ga0315903_10008250_pt1 | contig 12847 bp, 12 predicted proteins | sample LakEriMetagenome_7_FD_203524 | JGI IMG/M metagenome (GOLD analysis project Ga0315903, IMG submission 203524) | Freshwater fungal communities from buoy surface, Lake Erie, Ohio, United States - Buoy 2 MA119 | ecosystem: Environmental > Aquatic > Freshwater > Lake | place: USA: Lake Erie, Ohio...
AAGTAACATGAGAGATTTATACGGAAGACGTAGAATTAAACGTGATGAACTTATGAACCCTGCAGGTCAAATGCCTGTGTCACCTCCTCCTGCCCCCATGCCCAATGTAAATCCGTTTGCTGGTGCGAAAGCCCGTACTGGCTCAATACAGCGTCCTGTATTTGAACGTCAATTAACTCAAGTAGCTCGCCCCGACTTCTCCAACATCCTCTCGATGTTACAGCGCAGAAGACGACCAATGGGGATGTAGCCCTAATTAACAACTTAATATAAGGCGATAGAATACACAGTAGGCTAATTACCTACAACGATTCGTATCGTAAACCGTAATAACGGACACAAAGAGGTTACACCCTGTTTGTTTTGTCGCTGATAATTATAGGAGAATTTTATGGAAAAAGTTACCAACCTAATTCCAATGGGTCTTTTTTGTGCCTTTATTGGAAAACTTATTATGGTCGGAGTTAATCCTGCAGAATGCGGAGTTGCTCTTGGTTTAATTGCATTAATTTCATTAAAAGAATACGTTGGATTTAAAAAAGAAACAAAGATACAGGAAGTAATCGACACGGTTAATCGTCAAAATGAAGTGATTGCTAAGATGGCCACTGAAATTGACAATCTTAAAACTGCTATTGTTGGTGTAAAAATGGGAGCAGGTTTCAAAAATAAAATGGGCGCATAATGAGCAAGTATTCACCAGTAATAAAAGCGATTGCCAGTTTAGAAAAAAAATTGGGAGTTAAATTTGCCAATGTTGATGAAATGGCTCGCGCTATTGCTAAAGAACGTTCTATTAAAGCGGATTTACCTGACGTTGTATTTCATGGAAGTCCTCATGCATTTGAAGATTTTAAATTAGGCGAAGATTATTTTCGCCATGTTGCCACAGATCCTCGTGTTGCAGCGCAAAGAATTAAAGATTTAAATATACCCGTTGAAAAACGAAAATTTAATTTAACTTCCAAGCAAGCTAAAAAAATGGGATTTTCCCCTGAAGATATAAAAAAGGGTGTAATTCTTGAATTAAGAACAAAATTAGGTAATCCATTAACAGTAAAAGATAAAGGTACATTTTCTTTAAGCGGGTTACTGGAAGACCCTGCCGTACAGAAGGTATTAGATCCAGAAGATTTAAAAATACTACAGGCTAAATCTGGTTCCATTGATGAAAAGTGGTTGGATTCAGAAGCATTTACCGTCCCGACAATAAAGGGTGTAAAAGATCCTAAAGCTGAATTAGAAGCTAAAAAATTAGCAGAAGCGTTGGCAAAAGAAGAACAGGAAGGTATTTATTTATTAGGGCAAGCACTAAAGAAAAAAGGATATGATTCCTTACGTTATCGAAATACTGCTGAAATAATGCCTGAACATAAAGAACTACATAAAGCATATGTAGAATTAAATAATAAACAATTAGAAATAAATAGGTTGCTATCAGAAGAAAGCGACCCTAAAAAAATTGCTGAATACAATAAACTACAAAAACAATTAAATAAATCATTAGAAAACTTAGAAGATAATTTTCCTGAGAGTTACGCATTATTTCCGGATACTCCAGTTCGTCATATTACAGCCGAAATGGACCCAGCTAAACTTAAAAGTAATCCTGGTTCATTGTTAAAAAATATTGCCGTTGCAACAGGTGCAGGAACCGCTGCGTCTACTATGATGCCGGAAGAATCTGAAGCAGCCATTGTCACTAAACTAGATGATGTAGCTAAAATATTAAGCAAATTAAATAAACCTTCTAGCCGTGATATGTCAAAAGTATTAAAAGAAGATGCCGCTCGTGAAGCGTACAAAGCGGAATTTGATGTAAATCCGACAGTTTATCATGGATCTCCAAATAACACTATTAAAGAATTTATTCCGTCTAAAGAAGGTATGTCTGGACCAGGAGTTTATACAACTACAGATCCTGAATTAGCATCAAAATATTCTACTGGTGAATTTTCTGGAAAACCAAAAAATTTAAAAGATGCCGCTCCTAGTGTATACCCTTTAAAAGTTAGAGGAAAATTATTCGACAGAGAAAATGCTCAAGATGTTTGGGATGTATTAAGACAAAAAAATCCTAATCTTCCCGAATTAGATTTTTCTGGTGAATGGTGGAAAGATCGTGTTAAATTGGAAAATTACAATCGAGAAATAAAAAATTTAAATTATCCAGAAGACATTCAAGATTCTAAAATATATACCGGATTTAAAGAAAAAGATGCATTTGGTCAAGGTAATAATGTAGTCGTTTTTGATCCCAAAAATCTTAGATCACCTTTTGCTAAATTTGATCCCTCTATGAGCGAAAGCGGAGATATATTAGCAGGGCTTGCCGGAGTAGGTTTATTAGGCGGAGCCGCAGCTTCTTCAGATGAAGCAAATGCATTTGAAACGCCAGAACCAAGATTAATGAGTTCAGAAAAACAAGCTAGATTAGAAGAACTTAGACGAAAAAGGGGAATAAAATAATGGCACTAACTCCTGAAGAAGAAAAAGAACTTAATGAACTAGAAAATGAAGAAAAGCAAGAAAGAGACTATTTAAATTATCTTAATAGAGCCAGAAACGCTTTAAATTTAAATCCTGTTCCTAATCTTAGTAAAGAAGATTTAAATGCATTAAGTGAAAAAGTACGCAATATTCCAATTACATCAATCTCAGTTCCTGAAGTTACCCCATTAGGAAAAGCATTAGATTTAAGTTTAAGGTCTAGCGATGTAAATTTTATTCCACCAACACCAAACCAGTTTGATAAAATACAAAACTCTGACGTATTTAAACAAAAAATTCGCGAGTTAAAAGAAAACAAAGAAGATGCGTTAAATAGCTATTCAGACCCAGATTTGCGAGGATTAAAGTCTGTTGAGCCACCAGAAGGCGAAGAACCATATGGATATAAAGAAGCTAAAGATACATTTAAAAAAGCTCAAGAATTATATGAGAATGAAGATTACATAAAATCATTACAACCTGAAATTAAAAAAACTCCTAAACTTAATTATGAAGAACTATTAGGTGAAAGAGGAGGAAAGGTTGCCGAATTTATTAGCGATAAAATTAGTCCCGTATTTGCTAAAGATGAAGATGAAGAAGATTACTCTCCTGTAAACTTAATGCAAACTGCTGATGCGCCATTAAGAGCATTAAGGGTAGTAGATAATGTAACAGGTCGTCCTTTAAGACGACAGATTTATGAAATGCTTGGCGGTGAGCCTAAAAAAGAAGTGGAAGGTTCTGACATTAGAGAACAGCTAGAAACTAAAACTGGTAAACTTCCTGGAATAATCGGTAAGCCAGTAGAATTAGCTTCTGATTGGTTATTAGATTGGGGGAATGTAGCCTCATTAGGTGCGCTTCCTTTTGTAAAAAAAGCTTTACCTAAAGTATTAAAAACAGCAGCAGCTAAAACATTCGCTTCCAATCCTAATGTGGCAGAACATTTAGCAACAATAGCTGCTAATAAAGCAAAAAATGCAGCTAATTTAGAAAATGTAATAGAAGCCGAAAGAATACTGCGCGACACAGGTAAACCCGCTTTAGCAACCCCCTCCAGAGAAGAAATAATGGAAATGTTAGAAGAAACTCCATCGCAAATGTCATCTAAAGATAGCATATTAAAAACATTAAGAGGCGAATAATATGGCAGATAATAACTACCCTAAATACGGCGATCCTAATTTTAGTTTTATTGATGACATGAAACGAAGATTGGGCAACGCTAAAGATGTTATGCTAGAGCCGCCAGAGCAGTTGCCGGAAGATGATAGCAGTATGCTCCCTAATCAATACCTTGCCGGACAAGGATTAGGTAAAATGTATAGAGCATATCAAGCATTATTGCCTGATCCAGTAAGAATCACTCCCACTCAAGATCAGATTTCTAAGCTTAATCCTGAGATGCAAAATTTATATAAAGATAGACCGCCTATGTATATGGACCCTTTGGCTATGATAGGGTCTGTTAAGTTTCCAAAAGTAGGTAAGGCTATAGGCTCTGCGCAAAAAGAAGTTACGCCAATGATTAAAAAATACGGCAATGCTGTTGGTAATGAACTTCCTGCTGATATGAGCATGATGGATAGAATTAAATTAGCAAAAGAGCGTAGTGGTCCAATTCGCCAAATGGAGACTTTTGAGCAAGCTGCTAATTCAAAAGAATTGGAAAGGTTAAGAAATCTTCCAAAAGATTACTTTGACAAAGCAAGAGAGAAAGCGTCTAGTAATTACTTTAACGAATTATTGGAAAAATATAAAAACGATCCTGAAAGACTTGAAGAATTAAAAAAACTTCTTAACAAAGAAGAGTAGTCGGTTCCTAGAGCTTAACAACTATATGTATGAAAGACGTTAACGACTTAGAAAAGTCATTTACCGAGCTTCAAGAATATAGCGACACTCAATTTCGTACTATTGTTGAACTTAAAAAACAAGTAGAAAGTCAAAAAGATGAAATTAAATCCCTTAAAGCGATGCTTGAGGGTAACTTACCTCAGTTAGGTATTAACATACCTGAGTTAAATACTCTGGGTATTTCAAATGAACAGCTTATTTGCGAAGCACAAATTACTCTGCTCAAGGAACGGGCGGTTTCACGGGAACTAACGCTTGAAGAAGCTAAAAAATTCCAAATATACACCACCGTTTTATCTGATATTAGGCAAGCTAAAGAAGATACCCCTGATGTCAGTGTTCAAAAATTAAGCGATGATGAGCTTTTAAAGCTTGTGGTGGATAATAATGAGTCAGCAACCTAAAATTGACCCTAAAATCATAAGGGAAACTCTCTGGAGAAGAGGGAATCTTTCGTGGTTGTTGGATATAAATCAAAAAGAACTATATGAGTTGTATTATAACACCAAGCATCGTGTACAAACATGGCTTTTGGCTCGTCGTTCGGGTAAGTCTTATGCTTTGTGCGTTCTGGCCATCGAAACTTGTTTAAGAAAGAACGGAGCAATCGTTAAATTTCTCGCTCCTACCCGAGTACAGGTCAATCTTATCATTCGTCCGTTGATGAGAAAGATATTAGAGACTTGTCCCGATGATTTAAAGCCTGACTATAGAGCAAAAGACAACATTTTCTACTTCCCAAATGGCTCAGAAATACAACTTTCCGGTACGGACGGTGGATCTGCTGAGCGATTGAGAGGAGGCGACTCTGATCTTGCAATTGTGGACGAGGCAGGTAGCTGTTCTGACCTCGCTTATTGCATTAGAGACATCCTTTTGCCTACCACTCTTATCACAAAAGGTAAAATTTTACTCGCTTCCACTCCGCCCGAAGACATTGAACACGATTTTATTCGATATATTGAAGAAGCTGACGCTAGGGGTTCACTTGTAGTAAAAACTATTGAGGATAACCCTCGAATTGACAAAAAAGAGAAAGAAGATTTGATAATGGAGCTTGGCGGTATCAACAGCGACGCTACTCAACGAGAATTATTTTGTAAAATTATTAAATCGTCAGTTAGAACTGTGATTCCTGAGTTTACCGAAGACAAAGAAAAGGAATTAATCAAGCAATGGGAGACTCCCGCTTTTTACGACTCATATGTTTCGATGGATTTGGGATATAAAGACTGGACTGTGGTAATCTTTGCGTATTACGATTTTAAAAACGACAAAATTGTAGTGGAAGACGAGCTTGTTACCTACGGACAAGAGATGCACCTGCATACTTTAGGGTGGGACATCAAAAAAGTAGAAGAAAGGCTGTTTACTAACCCTATGACTGGCGAATTCATGAAGCCTAAAAAGCGAGTAGCCGATCACAACTTGATTGCTATTAACGAAATATTAAAAGCTACCAACTATCAGGTTCGATTTGAAGCAGCAAAGAAAGATGACAAACACGCAGCCATTAACTTTTTAAGGCTCATGGTGCAAAACAATAAGTTGATAGTTAACCCGAAATGTAAAGTCACAATACGGCATTTAAAAAATGCAAAGTGGGCTTCAGCTACCGCAAAGGATACGTTCTCTCGTTGTCCAGAAGGTTCTCACTACGATGCAGTAGACGCGTTAGCCTATTTACTAAGGGCTGTAGATTTTAAGCATAATCCGTATCCAAAAGGCTATGGGTTAACAACTAGAAGTGAAGATTTATTCGGTTTGAATATTAAAAAACCTATAGAACACGAAAATGTGTATCGTAAGTTATTAAATTTAAAGGTTAAACGTTAATGAGTATTTACAGTGTAGACAATAAAGTCAGTCAAGGTGAGGTATATTGGGCAGCAGACGAGGCTAATAAGGTTGCGTCTGAAGCACTTACTCGCGCAAGCTCATTTTATAACGTACTCTCACAAAATTATTATTTAGATCAGTTAGTTAGAAATTGGTTATATTATCACGGACAGTACAACGCCACTATTGCTGGAGACAGCCATCGCGTAAGCTTTACTGGAGAAGAAGGGGAACTTTCTTCACTTGCTATTAATCATTTCCGCAATATTGGACAGCATATGCTGAACATGATTACTGCAAATCGCCCTACAATGGAGGCGAGAGCGGTAAACACTGATTATAAATCACTTGCTCAAACTTATCTCGCTAATGGTATTCTCGATTATTACATGAGAGAAAAAAGTCTTGAGGACTGCATCCGCCGTGCCACTGAAATGGCTGTAGTTCTTGGCAGCGGATTTATTCGCCTTGAGTGGAATGCTACTGCTGGAGAGCTTTACGACTTTGATCCTGAAACTGGAGAAAAGAATTTTGAAGGAGAGATCGAGTTTAATACGCTTTCTCCATTTGATGTGGTATTTGATGGAACCAAGGAATCTTGGGACCACGAATGGGTTCTTGTTCGTACTTTTCAAAACCGTTTTAATTTAGCAGCTAAATATCCTGAATTAAAAGAACGTATTCTTGGTATGCAAACTAAAAACATGGCAACCACTTCGTATCGTTTGTCCATGTTTTCTAACGATCAAACCGATGACATCCCTGTGTACGAATTATTTCATAAGCGCACCGAAGCAATGCCTGACGGTCGCTACGTTCTTTTCTTAGACTCAGATTTAACGCTTCTTGACTTACCGCTTCCATACCGCGATATTCCGGTATACCGTATTTCTGCTGGTGAATACATGGGAACTCCTTATGGATATACTCCGATGTTTGATATTTTCCCAATACAGGAAGCGATAAACTCTTTGTATAGTACTATCCTTACCAACCAATCAGCGTTTGGTGTACAAAACTTATTCGTTCCTCGTGGAGCGGATCTCGACATTAACTCCCTTGAAGGAGCGTTAAATATTCTCGAAGGTAATGCTAAGCCCGAGCCTTTAGCTCTTACTGCTACCTCTCCAGAAATTTTTAGTTTTCTTCAAACGCTTGAGCGTATGGTTGAAACTATTTCCGGAGTTAACTCAGTTACTCGCGGAAATCCAGAAGCATCTCTTAAATCTGGTACGGCTCTTGCTCTTGTTCAATCAATGTCGCTTCAGTTTATCTCCGGACTTCAACAGAACTACGTTAAACTTATCGAAGGCATTGGAACTTCATTAATTAACATCTTAAAAGATTATGCAAAAACCCCAAAAACTGTATCGCTTGTCGGAAAAAACAACCGACCAATGCTCAAGGAATTTACCTCCGACAGCATTAAGGATATTAATCGCGTTATCGTTACCGTTGGTAATCCCCTTGCTCGCACTACTGCTGGTAGGGTTCAGATGGCTGAACAAATGCTTCAAATGGGATTGATTAAAAATCCTCAAGAATATTTTCAGGTAATTAATACTGGATCTATTGAAACAATGTACGAATCTGATATGAACGAACTTCTTCTCATCAAGCGTGAAAATGAATTCATGATGGAAGGTAAAGAAGTTATGGCTGATATGCTTGATACTCATCAGCTTCATATCATGGAGCACCGCACAATTCTTTCTGATCCAGAACTTCGCATGGACCCTGATCTTAGACGAACTGTTCAAACCCATATTCAAGAACATATTGATATGCTTCGTATGGTTGATCCTGATCTTCTTATGCTCACTGGTCAACAGCCTCTTCAGAATCCTAATATGGGTCAAGTACCTCCTCCTATGGGCGGTCCTATGCCTCCTCCAAATGCGGGAGGTCCAGGAATGGGTCCGATGATGACCCCGCCAAACGGTATGCCGCCTAATCCGCAAGATATGATTACAGGACAAGGAAATCCTGGAGGGCAGCAATTACCTAATATGCCTACCCCTCCTCCTCCGTTCCAGAATATGCCAGTTAATGCGCAAGATATGATGCCTCAAGGTTAAATTAACAACTTTAATATATGGAAAGGAAGAAATTTCAATTTAAAAAAATTCACAAATCCATAAAGGGCGGATTGACAGAATCAGGTAGAAAGGCTTATAACCGAGCTACAGGATCTAATTTAAAAAAACCGCAGCCAGAAGGCGGTCCAAGAAGAGATAGTTTTTGCGCTAGGTCTTTAGGACAAAAGAAAATGCATAATATTGATTGTACTAAAACCCCAGAAAAACGTTTGTGTTTAGCTCGTAAACGTTGGAAATGCTAAAGGAATAAAAATGGCTCAACCGATTTTAACAAGAAATTTAAAAGTAATTGATATTGTAACAAATACATCTACCAATTCATCTCCAGTTGAGATTAGCGACTGCACTATTGTTGGTCTGCAAGCAATTGCAACTGGTGCTGCTGGAGCTACAGCAGGTTCCATTCAATTTCAAGCATCGTTAGATGGCGGTACTACTTGGACAAATATTGGAACAGCTCTTTCTGTTCCTGCTGCATTTACAAACGGAGTAGCATCTTTAAGTGATGTACCTTATTCTTTAATCCGAATTGCATTTACTGCTCTTAGCGGTGCTGGTGCTGCTCTCACTAGCTTGCAAGTGTATGTTGCAACAAAGCAACCTGCATAGGAGGTAGTTATTCCTGCTAAAAGTAAGGCGCAGTATCGCCTGATGAAAGCGATAGAGAATAATCCGAAGGTAGCAAAACGAGTCGGTATGTCTCAAGAGCAAGCAGCAGAATACACCAAAAGCAACGTAGGCAAAAAAAGGTTTAGTAAGTTAAAAGAAAAATTAGGTAAGAAATAATGGGCGCAGGTAATAACGGAAGAGTACACCATATAAATACGGTTACGCTGATGAACAATATCAGTGCTGCTTCCAATTTCACCTCCGCATCTTTAAATATCAACGATTTTGTTATTTATTGTGTGCAGTTTTCGTGGACAGGATTTTCTGCCCCTACTTGTGCGCTGTACACCGAAGGAAGTAACGATGGAAATACTTGGTCTATTGTTGATAGTTTTATTCCTTCTGGTAGCAGTGGGTCTAGATTACTTAATGTAGAAAAAGCAGCTTACGCATATGTTCGCTTACGATACACTCAATCCGGTGGAGCAGGTAATATCACTGCTACGCTAAACGGTAAGGTGGATTAATGAGTTTTCGTAATATTAGAGATGAAGGCATACAGCGAGTAGCTACGGCAGCGGAGAGATTGCTTCTTCTCCCTACTGATGGCACTGTTGTAGTGCAGCTTGATAATCATACTTTATATATTTACGACGAAACTACCAACACATGGGTAGTACTAGGCACTGGAATTGGCGGATTCGCTTTCGGCGTTGTTCAGCCAGACACAGGAACTTCACCTACTGCCGATACATTAAGCGACACTTTAACTCTTACTTCTTCTGATACCAGTTTAAGTGTTGCCGGAAATGCACTTACGGATACTATTGATATTACTTTGTCAAACTCTGGAGTAACAGCAGGTTCTTACTTGGTAACAGGTGCTACCATTGACTCTAAAGGTCGTGTAACCGCTGCACAAGAAAACTACTATATAACAATCGTTAACGCTTTAATTTTTGGATAAATCATGAAGATTACATTACAGGCAACACAGTTTGTTTTCACACCAAGCACTAATAAAGTCAGCTTTGCGCCTATGGTTGGGACTTTCAAGCCTGAGTGCTTGTTGGCGGTGATTAATACCACTACGGGCAAACTGGTATATTCAGCAGCTTCGCAACCTGCCGGATTCGGTGGGACTTTTTCTACCACGACATATTCAAACGACACGCTTACTTATTTTAGCTCAAACGCAGGGCAGTCAGCCTCTGACATTCTTCAAGTTCTTTATGACGATCAAACTTTTATACAGCCAATAAGCGGAACAACCTCTTCTTATATTTTAGATTCCGTAACAGGAAACTCGATGGGTGGAGTAGCAGATCCATCAGGCGGTGGTTATAAACTCAAAACCACTTCCAGCACACTGGCTGCGGATGGTACTCCAATTCTCTCTACCGTAGATCCAATGACAGGCGGAGACGGGCTAAATATGCACTTGCAAAGCTCGTCTTACGGTGGACAGATTGGCAATCCAATCCCCCTTCCAAATAACAACAATGCTCTCTCCGTCGGATTTTTAAATAATAACGTGCTGGTAAGTCCAGCCATGGATCCCGTCAGCAATCAACTGATTGTACAATCGGCTGGTGTGGCTCTTCAGAACGTGAACCTCACCGAAGTAAACGGATCTTCCATCAGCTTAGGATCTAACACAATGGCAAACTCCTTGCCCGTTGTGCTTGCTACAGATCAAGCCTTAAAGACTGTTTCCCAAGATATTCTTGGTGTAGCTATTGGGGGCAACAGAAACAACCAAATTGAGATTGCATTTAACACCGCTCCCGGAGCTGCTTTAATTACGAACACCTTTACAGGCTCTGGTGCAGTTTCGATTACCAATGGACATTCCATATATTCTACAGGAGCTACTGCAAGCTCTTCGGCTCGTGCGGTAAGCGTTCAAGAAACCGTTTATCGTCCAGCCCATGAAATCTATGCGGCTTTTACTGCGGCTTTTTTGAACCCACAATCTCTTTGTCAATCACGCATCGGTTTATTCGATGCAAACAACGGATTTGCTATCGGGTTTGATGGTCCTTTTTTCAGCGTATTTGTTAGAAGTGGTGGAGCTGAATCCGCTATAGATCAAACCTCATTTAATACAGATACTCTGAACGGATCTGCTGGATCTAAATTCACCCGTAACGGAGTTCCAGAGGCTCTCAACACGACAGTATCTAACCTGTTCCGTATTCGTTTTGCGTGGCTTGGATCTGCAAATATCTATTTCGAGGTTTTCTCGCCGGATGGGGAATGGGTACTTTTCCACAACATCCGACAGCCAAATACATCGTACAACCCAAGTATCGTTGATCCAAATTTGCCAATGACTTTGGAGCTTGTAAAAACGGGTGGAGCGACCAACTCCTCAATTGCAACGGCTTGCTGGGGAGCAGGAACTACATCAGCATATTCCCCTATTACAGACACGCTAAATGACAAGAGCCTCGCCGCTCTTACTCGCTCCGTGATCACTGGAGTTACCACAGGAGGCGGTGGAGGATACGTTAACGTCAAGGTAAACCCAAGTGGTGCGCTCGTAGTAGAGAACACACAAAGCGGAACGGCCAGTCAGAATATCGCTCAGTACGGAGGCGTTGCTACAACCCTTGGCCAAAAGGCGATGGCTGCATCCATGCCCGTGGTCCTTGCGTCTGATCAGTCGGCACTTCCTGTAACTACTGAAAATTACATTACTGGTCAGCTAGCAAACAACGCCACTCCAGCAAGTACCGTTGCGGGATCTGGAACGAACCTTTTGAACGCCGCTGGAGGAACCACCTCAATCGACGCAACTGGTTACAGAACCGTCACTGTTCAGATCATTTGTAACTCTTCTGCCGCAGTTATTAACTTTGAACACTCAAACGACAACATTAACTATCAAAACTTTAGCGTTTATAGGCTAGACGCTTCTACTACTGCACTTACTAACGTGTATGGAAACATCACGCCGGGTACTGGAACAGGATTTGTATACACCTTTCCGGTAATGGCAAGATATGTTCGGCTTCGTCTAAACACAGCACCGGGAATTGGGCAGACCGTTCAGTGTTTTACAAGGTTTTCAGCAATGACATGGCATCCGCCGCAATTAGCGGTGATGAATACTACTGCGGCCAACCTTAACGCCAACGTGTCTGGGTCAGTGACTGTTTTGCAAGCCACTCCTGCATCACTTAACTGCACTGCTGTGGTAACTGGAGCAACTCTAGCAAGCTCAGCCGTGGGAGATATGGTTTCCGTTTCTACAGTAGCAAGTGGAAACAGCGGTGCTACCGGAATTTCTGTTTTAAACTCTCATGCTCAGTCTTTTCAAGTTACCAATCTAATTACTACTGGTACGGGCTCGATTGATGCGGTCATTCAAGAATCATACGATGCTGGTGCTAACTGGGTAGATATATACCATCTTGATCGAGTTACTGGAGCTGGAACAGTAAGACAGCAGATTCCATCGTTAAAAGTTAATGGCGATCGGGTTCGGTATGCTTGGACAGTTACAGGAACACTTACAACAGCGACAATGAGTGTTATTAGGATTCCTAGACAAGTAACGTCAGGAAACTTGCGAAGAATTTATAGTAGAACGCTTGATCCATTAACCGCCGGATCTTCGACCGCATCACTCTTTACAGAAGGCTGCGAATATAACGACCTTATTGTTAATATGGCGGCTGGTGGTACGGCTCCCGTGATTCAACTGCAAGGATCGGAAGATAATACTAACTGGTACAATATCGGCACAGCACTAACTGCAACCGTCGGTGCGACTACAGCGTTAAGCGTTGCGGATGGATCTGTACCAAAATTTTGCAGAGCAACCGTAGCTACCGCAGGAGCCGGATCGGTATTGAACTATGTTGCAATTAAAGCAAAAGGAGCTTCGTAATGTATCAAATATTCAAAAAGGTAGTGGATGAAAACGAGTATTGGACTCTTGT
>Ga0315903_10008253_pt1 | contig 12845 bp, 19 predicted proteins | sample LakEriMetagenome_7_FD_203524 | JGI IMG/M metagenome (GOLD analysis project Ga0315903, IMG submission 203524) | Freshwater fungal communities from buoy surface, Lake Erie, Ohio, United States - Buoy 2 MA119 | ecosystem: Environmental > Aquatic > Freshwater > Lake | place: USA: Lake Erie, Ohio...
CACAATCAAATATACAGGCTACCCTGACGTTCGTGCGTCACGCTCAGGGGCAGGCATCTAGACGCACACCCTCAACACACAACCCCATAAGGACAATCATGCGATACAGCAACATCAAAACATCTGTGCTCTCACAGTTCAGCGTCGATGGCGGTAACGCCGTTGTGCCATTCATTCTCGGTGCTCCGGGCGGCGGCAAGTCAGCCTGTGCTCGAGATATCGTCAAGACTCTTGGCATCGAGAATGTCGTAGAGTTCACTGCATCACTGCGCGACCCAGTAGACGTGCTTGGAGTGCCTAACAACACTGGAGAGTACACACGCTGGATTCCACCCCAAGAGTTCTACCAGCTTCGCAAAGGTGTCGGACGCGCGGCACTCATTCTGGAGGAACTGTCCGATGCGCCTGTCCCCATGCAGAACGCGCTGTGCGGTGTGATCTACGACAAACGTGCGGGTCAGCTTGATCTGTCGGACGAGTTGTTCATCATCGCCACGGGCAATCGCACAGAAGACAAGTCCGGTGCAAATCGCATCACATCCAAGCTGGCCAACCGGACACGGCGCTTCGACTTCGTGGAGAACATCGATGACTGGACTGAGTGGGCGCTTGACAACGACATTGACCCTGTGCTGATTCAGTTCCTGCGCTTCCGTCCGGGCTTGCTGTCTGACTTCGATGCCAACCGGTTCGCCAACCCTACGCCGCGTTCATGGGAGCGGGTCAACCTCATCCCTGACAGCCTTGATGCTGCACTGTTCTTTGACAACTGCGCTGGCGAGGTCGGTGAGGGTGCAGCCGCTGAGTTCACGGGCTTTCGACGCATCTACATGTCACTGCCTAATGTTGACGCCATCTTGTTAGACCCCGCAGGTTCTGATGTACCAAAAGACCCAGCAACACTGTATGCCCTTACAGGTGCGTTGGCTCGCAAGTCTACCAAGGACAACTTCGATCGTGTATCCAAGTACCTGTCCCGCATGTCGCCTGAGTTCAACGTCATGGCAACCAAGGACGCGATCAAGATGCAGCCTAGCATCAGGCATAGCCGTGCATTCACCGAGTGGGCAGCTGTCAATGCTGAGGTGCTGATGTGAACTGGAGTACCAACCACGACGGCTCTACTTGGAAATTGGTTATCGACCGCAGACTTCGTTACTCGATCACTTACCTTGGGCGAACGCAAGTTGCCTTTGGTGGTGGTCAGATGCGATGGAAAGTCTTAGACCACCGCCGCTATGTTGAATCCCTAAACGACATACCTGAGTTCCATGACCTCGATGAGGCCAAGGCTTGGGTTTTAGCAATTAACACACTGGAGCAATGATATGACACACACCAAACTATCGGACAAAGCAGTCCTAGTCAAGCTGACTATTCGTCGCGCAGCACTCACCAAGCGCGACCACGGACTTACGGCAACCTTACAACGGCAGGAGAACGATACAAGTCTTACCGTTTTGACAAAGTTATTTAAGAATAAAGACTCAGCGATCAATCAGATCATGGCCAAGTACGGCGAGGTCTACGCCTACCACAAGAAGCACACGCTGCCTTACGTTGATGCTGGCCCACGTATCCTGCCAAACGACATGTACATGGAGTACACGCAAAATATGAAGCACCGCATCGCCGAGGTTGACAAGCTGCTCAGTACTTATATGCCAATGTATGACCAGCTAGTGGCTGATGACGTCATGTATCGCAACTCAGGCCATGCAGCAGGACGCGCCCATGCAAGCGAGTATCCGACCGCCGAGCAGTTCGGGTTGTCCATGTCAGCCGAGCTCAGGTTCCAGCCCATGGCAGATGCGTCACACTTTTTGTTCGACCTCAGTGCGGATGACTTGGCCGCGTTCAAACGTGCAGAAGACGAGGCGACAGCCGCAGTCAACACTGACACCATACAGCGCATGCTCAAGCCCATCGCGTCACTTGTTGCAAAGCTGGCCGAGTACCAAGGTGCCAAGGGTGAGCGGTTTCACAACAGCCTCATCGACAACGTGATCGAGGGATGCAAGCTGGCTCGTAAGCTGGCGATCAACCCATCGACTGAATTGATTGACGAGATCGCTGCACTGGAGGATGCAGCACAGGGATACCTTGCAGACGTAGAAATGATTAAGGGTTCACCTAACAAACGCAACGAGGCCAAGCGCAAGCTGGAGGAAGTTGCAGCACGAATGGGAGCATTTGCATGAACAACAACGAACGAGGGCGTATCACTGGTATGCCCGGCACTGAAGTATCTGTCACCTTGTACCCAGATCGGCTAGGTGTGAGGATGCGTAACAGCATCATTCGCATGGTAGAAAACAGGGTACTAGTAGGCGGCTGGTCATCACAGTCAGCAATGATAGGAAAAGCACTGGCTGCCAAGTACGGGTTGCAAATAAGCAGAAACAACGGACACGGCTTGCAAGTCATCGGCATCAATGCTAGTGCAGCACCGTTGGTGCAAGAAATACTTCATGCAGACTGGATAGCATGGTTACTGGACAACCCGTCCCACCGCGAGGGTTACTACAAGGTCTCGTACGATAACGCTATGGCTAATCTCGCGGAGCACGATTCGGACTTCTATATTCCCCTGCGCTACAAAGAATCAATCCGTAAGGTTGCAGTAATTTTAGCCGAGCACACTACACAGGAGTTAAAAGACAAATCACAGGAAGTTGCCAACCTACTCAGAGGCACTGAGCCTATACATCTCTTATCTTTCTAAGGAGTCATCATGGCAGTCACCAAACTAGACAGGGCCAAAGTTGCCGTTGTCACTCAGCATCCGTTCTTCGCATCTATCCTCATGAAGCGCCAGCTTATCGAAGACAACACCATTCCGACTGCTGCTGTCGATCAGCGTGGGCAGATTTACTACAACAAGGAGTTCTTCGAGGGTCTTGAGGTTGACGAGATCGTGTTCGTCTTAGCCCACGAGGTTGGCCATGTCATCGGTCAGCATGCACTGCGCCGTGGTGCTCGTAACGCCAAGAAGTGGAACATCGCTGGTGACGCGTGGATCAACGACATGCTCAAGGATGCTGGCATCGGTTCTGTCATACCCAACTGTGTCAACATGCCCGGCTCCAAGGACGACACTGTAGACAACATCTACAACAATCTGCCGGATGATCCTGACGGCCCCGGCGGTACAGGCGATGACCTGATCGAGCGCGGCCCACCTTTGTCAGCTGATGAGGCTGATCGTATCGACGCTGAGACTCGTGTCGAGATTGCACAAGCAGCGCAAGCAGCTAAGGCTCAGGGTAAGATGCCAGCTTCGCTGGCTAAGATCGTTGCTGACCTCATCGACAGCCACACGCCATGGCAAGATATCCTCGAGCGTTATATGACCACCTTCACTCGCGGTGACTACACATGGGCACGACCTAACCGCCGCTTCGCTGACGTATACCTGCCGTCTACCGGCAAGTCCCCTGAGATGGGTGAGGTTGTCATCCAAGTCGACGTGTCTGGTTCTATCAGCAAGAAAGAGCTTGACCACTACAACGGGCACTTACAACGCATCGTGTCACTGTGCAACCCTAGCCGCGTACATGTCTTGTATGTCGACACTGCTGTAGCCAAGCATGAGGTGTTCGAGCAAGGCGAAGAGGTAGCACTTACTTTCTACTGTGGCGGCGGCACTGACATGGAAGAAGGCTTCAACTACATCGCCAAGGAGGGCATCAAGCCAGAAGTGTTCGTGTGTCTCACAGACGGATACACAGACTTCAATACAGCCAACGCTCCTGACTATCCGGTAGTGTGGTGTATCTCTAGTGACATCGAGGCCCCTTACGGCGACAATATCCATTTTACTCTGGAGCAATGACATGGAAAAAGATATCGACAACGCAATCGACAAACTGACTGAGAAATACGACGAGGTACTGCGTGCATGCTACGACGCACTAGCCGAAGACGTACCACAGCTAACGCGTGATGCGCTGAGAAAATCAATCGCTGAACACCTCGGCGAATGACCCACACCCCGCTTCGGCGGGGGCTTTTATCAAATGCTCATAGAGGCATTGGTACACACTTCAACACAAGGAACTTATCATGGGAACTGTATACATAACCAATGAACTGAAGGATCGCGTTCGTTCAAAAATCAACGTGATGTGCAAGGCCGAACGCGCTCACGATTTACCAAACTTCCAGAAGCCAATCAATCTCGATGTAAGTGAGCTATACAACATTGGATGCTGGGGTAAAGCCAATGTACATCTGTGTGATCTCATACCAAAAGACTGGTTGTCTAAAAAGGAACATGTCGAAATAAAAATAATCAGCGAGGAAGATATTACGTTAAAAACTTCAGTGGAGTTTGCTGGCCTGACCCGTGCGTACGCTAGACCAAAAGACGGTTACTACGGCCACACAAATTCTGAACTATCTATCGAGTACGTGCGGTCTTTGCCTAAAGACACCGTGGGTCGAGCTGAAATACTTGAACACTGGGAACAAGCTATAGCTTCCAAGGAGATCGAACTGCGATGGGCAAAGATACAAGACGACATCTCTGTCTTCCTCGGCAAGTGCAAGTCACTCAACGAAGCTATAAAGTTGTTTCCCAATGTAGTGATGTACATCGACGCTGGCGACATGGAACGAGTCCAGCGTAAGGTAGAGCGTAAGTCTGAGCGCAAGCAGATAGTCAAAGAGATAGACACGCAAAGCCTTACGGCTGCTGCCATCGCAGCAAAACTCATGGGAACAATATGACACCACGAGATACATTCAATAAGCTGACAGCTAGGCAGCGCGACGAGATACTGGACAGGTATCGCTACTACAACACAGATCACCTTGACTGGTGGGACAACGTGTATGAAAACTTCAGAGCTGAGATGGAGGCCGTCGGTATTGAGGTAGACCAGATTTACTTCAGTGGTTTCTCATCGCAGGGGGACGGTGCATGCTTCGAGGGTCGTGTGCAAGACTGGCCCAAGTTTCTTACGTCTGTGGGGTATACATGCCCAGCACTCATAGCTCTGGCTGAACAAGTCTGGACTCTCAGTGTGAGACATAGCGGGCGCTACTACCACGAGAACTGCACACTGTTTACCTACGACGCAGACAACCCGAACAACTACACCGAGTTCGAGTGGGATGAGTTTGTGTATAGAAACAGTCCGTACAGCACCGACATTCAGAACGCTACGTTCTGGGCCGTTCTTAGAAAGTATGACTTCGCCAAACTTGAAGAAGAGTTCAGGGCCGAATTTAAAAGCCACATGCGTACTCTGTACAACGATCTGAGATCGGAGTTCGAGCACCTTACATCCGATGAAGCTGTACTAGAAGGATTGATTGCCAACGGCCTGCTCTCTGAAACCATTAACGAACTGGAGGAAACTTATGCCTGATTTAAAAACTGAATTAAAAAAACTAGAAGCTCTGTCATTTAACGACGATGGCGAAACACAACAGGAAACAAACATGGCTGAACCCAAACAAGCGGGAATATCCGTTAGGTTTTTTAATATTATTCGGGACAACCCCGGAAGCGCTAGGCGCGAATTGCTGGCAAAAGCTCGGGCTATTGGAGTTGCTCAGGGGTCATCTTCAACTTTACTGACGCAGTTCTGCAAGCGAGGACTTGTTAGGACAGTAGAAAGTAACAATGGGTACAACACTTTTTTTAGTGTTGGTGATTACTACAAGCCCGGGTACGTTAAAAAAGCTGCGTCACCTAAAGCAGCCAAGGCCAAGCCAGTGCAAGAACCCTTACAAGATGTTGATGTGCAAGGCATGCTCAACAACATGTCTATTACCAAAGCTCGTGCGCTGTACGATGAGCTGAAGAAAATATTTGGAGGTTGATGATGTGGAGATATTTATGGACAGAATTTCGCCTCATGCTGAGAACTGTAACTCCGGCACAGGCTGTGTCGCATGAGTTGCTGCATGCAGAGCACGAGTTGCTACAAGCAGAGAGCGCAGTCGAGTACGCGACTTCGCTAGTTACCTACAACAAGCAGCGGGTCAAGCGCCTCAAGGCGTACTTGGGCAAGACTGAGGAGCCGACATGAAAACAGTATGCGACACAGGCAGAACTCTCTGCCCTCACAAGCCTCAATGCGCCCATCTCTGCCACTTCACTGATGCGGGGCTGGAGGAGCCAGAGACGCGCAAGGTCAAGCCGTATCCGGCAGTGCCGGAGGACATTCCACCAGTGCCGGAAACATGGCACAGGATTGGAGCGTTAATGCTTTGGTCTATTTTTACAGTGCTGGCAGTGATCTGCCTTGGGCTGTTCTTTACAGGGCTTTGGGTTTGGAGCTTGCTGATATGAAAACAATCATTGAGATGGCGCGTGAAGCTGGCTGGCAAGAGGACATGTTCGGTTTTGGTATCTGGGACAGCAAAGAATTAAATGTCTTCGCCGCCCTTGTCCGCGCTGATGAGCGTGAGCGCATTATTGCCGCAAATGCACCTGCGATAGAAAAAACTAACGCACACATCAAAATGTTAGAAGATGAAATTGCCGTCATCCGAGCAAGGGGGAACACATGGGCACAACCAGAGCAGGAGCGCTACTTCTGCCAACGCTGCGGCAAGCCTGTTAACTTGACTACAATTCACACATGCACACCACCAAGGGAGAACATATGATAATAGAACGTGCAGCCGGTTCACAGGCTTTTTACGGATTTCCTGACGGGCCGGTAAGTGCGTCAAACGCGGGCGGCAAATGCGTGACTGATGGAGAGACATCACCATGAACTGCCCAAAATGCGGAGTATGGACTAGCGTGCTTGACACGCGAAACAAAGGCTCATTTACAGTACGCCGCCGCGAGTGTGCGAACGCCCATCAATTCACCACGGAAGAACATGTCAAACTTCAAAACTTGGACGCTAGAAAATCTAGCGAAATTCGCGCAGGAATCGAACAACAAGATGATCGAGCAGAACGAGAGGATAGAGGAGCTACAGCGCGACCTCAAGGACGCCATTGAGGCGTACCGTGGGCTAAACCGCCAGATACAATCCGATGTTAGCAAAGGCGTAACCGGCGTAGACCACGCCCATCGGGATGTTGCCCTTAAATAGTTGCTCCACAGCGATGCCAGCGTAGATCACCGTGACAAGAATGATTAACCAGCCGCTCATAACATACCCATTTTTGGCATGATCGTGCTAGTTTTGGGTATGTTCATAGCTCTGAGACATCAATGACTTCACCACGGAACTCTACGCAACCATTGCCAAAGTCGTGAACAAGTTCCGGCCACAGCAGTTGACTGTTGAAGAAGGTCAGGATGGCAAAGCCACTGCGCCAGTTCGTTGGGTTGTCTTCTAGGTAGTCAACAAATTGTGGGCCGGTTGGATTAGCTAGTGTGCCGGTGTCAACGCCGAACCTGTTGCCGGTGTAGTCCGCAAATGGAGTCACTTTAAGGCTGTGCAAGTGGCCGGTGACGATTGTCTTACCACTGTTGACTGTGTTGTTGTGTGTTGCGTGAATGCCGCCCTTGTAGCGGTGCTTGACAACCACATCTTCAGTCGGCCAACAAGCCCAGCAGGATGTCCATGCTGGGAAATGATCTTTAAGGGAGAAACCTTTGACGCCTTCAAATTCTGCTGCATTGGCAGCAAGACGATTTTCAAACCGGCTGTCGTGGTTGCCAAGTGTCCAGATCAGCTTGGCCCGTCCAGCATCCTCCTCGATCTCGCCCAAGCTGGCCTCACACGCCTTCAATTCTTGGATGATCGACGGTTTTGTATCCCAACCGATACGAGGGTATCTACTGATAGACGCTCCATCGAACGCGTCGCCGTTGTTGATAACTGCCTTGGGCTTGAACTCCCTGATCGCCCAGAGCAGGCCCTTGAAAGCAGTGGTGCGGATGCCCGGCCAGAAGTGAGCATCGCTGAACACAATGACTGTGCCGTTCTCAATGCCAAGTTGATGACGCGCCGCGTGAATATGGGCGGTCTGCAAGTGAGCGTAGTTTTTACTTCTACTTTGATCAGAGGCTACTAACTGGATTTTGTGCGTTTGCTCAATTCGCCTACGCCTTTGATGAACTGACGATACATCAATACCAATTGTTTTTGATATTTTTGAGGCAGAGCGTAGTGTTTTCCATAACTCAATGAACTCCGCATCGCTAACTTTTGGTGCAGGCATATCATTCCTTGGTGAGGACGCGCTCAAGCACGTTGATTACTCGGTGTTCTGCTGCTTCAATTTGCTCCTCTGATGATCCTCTGTCTGTCGCTATTTGTATCAAATCGTAGGTAAGTATGTGCAAGCACTCATGCAATGCAGTTTTTCTCAAAGTCTCTGGCGTAATCTTTTCAGCGCCAAAGTCACCGATGCGGTATGTCGCCAGTCGTGCTGGCTGGTTGAATTCAACGGACGCCATTGCGCCCTTAGCTGGCTTTGATCCACGCTCAATGCGCCAATCACCTAGTGACAATTCTTCTTGCCAGAAGGTCATACATTGGTCAAACAGAAGCGCTTGTTCTGCGCTTGGCATGTTCTTGACGGGGTTTTTCATGCTCGTCCTTTTTGCTATCGAACTTTTGGAGGATAACACGAACTTGTGACTTATTTATGTCAGCCTATATTTTCGCACATTTGGAACTTTTATGTCGTATCTATTAACTAAAGAAAGAAAAGTCTCATGACACTCGCACAAGCACAAAACATAATTGGCACAAGTGTATTTGGTCAGGCACTCAGCGGCGGCACCCTCACAGCCTCAGGGAACGCAGCCATGCAGAGCGCAGCCTATAACTCTATGCTGCAAAACGCACACAGCGCATCAAACCCTCCTATCATTGGTAATAGTGGCGCATCTAACAAACGCATATTTGCTGGTCATATAGATGTTAGCCAAGTTGCCAACGGCTACGTAGTTAACATCGCTACCAAAGAAGGCTATGAGTTCACAACCTACATTGCTTCTACCATCGTGGAAGTCAACAAGATCATTGCCGCAGCAATGGTTGCATTTCAATTGGAAGATAAATGATACCTGTATACATAGACTTTGAAACTTACTGGAGCACTACGCACACACTGTCTCGCATGTCTCCTACGGAGTACATCACGCACCCTGAAACCGAAATCATTTCGGTAGCTATTCGTGAAGGGAACCAGCCTACGTATGTACTGTTCGGTGAGCAGGTAATACGAGAGCACTTGCAAGACATGGACTGGAGCGACAAGATGGCCGTAGGCCACAACATGTCCGGCTTTGACTCGATGATCCTTGCGTGGCGTTTCAACATCAAGCCTAAGATGTATGGTTGCACTGCTGCCATGGCGCGGTCCAAGTACTCTAAGACCGGAGTATCTGTGGGTGGCAAGTTCCTCACTGGTGTGTCACTCAAGAAGCTGGCTGCTGAGTTTAAGGTTGGTGCCAAGCTAGACCTCGAAGCCACGAACACCAAGGGAAAGCATCTGTGCGACTTCAGCCCTAAGGAGCTAGCTCAGATGGAGGAGTACAACAAGGTGGACACTTACCTGTGCGCCGAGTTGTTCAAGAAGTTGGCCGTGGGCTTTCCCAAGGCAGAGCTGCTGCACATCGACATGACTACACGCATGCTGGTTGAGCCTAAGTTCCAGCTGGACTACGACATGGTGAACAAGGCGCTGGAGGATGTGAAGGCTGAGAAGGCCAAGTCTCTCAACGACCTGTATCACTTACTGTTCGACAACACTGAGCGAGTAGCCCGAGCTCTCGATGGTGACAACACAGACCCTGAAGAGTACGTCCGCATGACCATGGCAAGCGCCGCCAAGTTTAGTGAGTTGCTCAAGTCGCGTGGCGTCGAAGTTCCCATGAAGCAGTCGCCTACTAACCCAACAAAGCTGACAACTGCACTGGCCAAGACTGATGATGCGTTCATCGCACTGCAAGACCACGAAGACCCGATCATCGCCGCTGCTGCCCGTGTGCGCCTTGAGGTCAAGTCAACTCTGCTGGAGACACGACTCGAAGCGTTCCTGAAAGCCGCTGACGCATGTGATGGTCGCTTGCCCGTGCCACTCAAGTACGCTGGCGCTGACACCACTGGCCGCTGGTCTGGTGAGCAGTACAACATGCAGAACCTACCCCGTATAAACCCTAAGTCGCCCAAGCCGTCCGATGCTCTGCGTAACTCACTGCGAGCGCCCAAGGGGCACAAGGTTGTCGTTGCTGACTTGTCGGGCATCGAGTTGCGGGTCAACCACTTTTTGTGGAAGGTCAAGCAGTCTATGGACTTGTACACCGCTGACGTTGAAGCTGACTTGTATCGCTCGTTTGCGGCTGCGCGTTACGGCATCGCCGAGAGTGAGGTGTCCAAAGATCAACGGCAGCTGGCCAAGATCGCTCAGCTGGGTCTAGGCTTCGGGGCTGGTGCGCCTACGTTCCGCAAGGTGGCAAAGCTCATGGGCGGTCTGGACTTGTCAGAAGCTGAATCGCTTGAAGTTGTGACTGCATGGCGTGACACGTACCACGACATTGTTGCTGGGTGGAAGTCGTTTCAGAGCAACATCCCCAATATCCAGCAAGGCGTCGAAACAACCATTGACCCATGGGGGCTGTGCGTTACCGAGAAAAACGCTGTGCGTCTGCCGTCCGGTCGTCGCATCCACTACCCCGGCCTGACAAAAGAATCCGACAACGGCAAGACAGAATGGTGGTACGGCAGTGGCCGCAGTCGGGCTCGTATCTACGCCGGAAAAGGCGTGGAGAACTTGGTGCAAGCCCTTGCACGCGACGTGCTCGCAGAGCATGCACAGCGCATGTTCCAGCGCACTAAATACCGCCCATCCCTGACAGTTCATGACGAGCTGGTATATGTTGTACCCACAACTGTGGCACAGGACGTACTTGATGAGCTGCAGAGCATAATGCGAAGCGGTGTGTCGTGGTGGCCCGAGCTGATTACATGGTCAGAAGGCGACTTAGGCGACACGTATGGGGAGGTGAAATAAACATTGACACCACTCATCAAACTGATAAGATGGCATTTACAAACACAAGTCCTAGCCGTCAAATGACGAGTTGGGGCGGCAACGCATTGGATCAAGATGGCAAACCCAGCATGGACTTACTCTCAGCTAGATACGTTCGAGACCTGTCCTCGTAAGTTCTATCACCTCAAGGTCAAGCGTGATGTGGTCGAGCCGCCTACGGTACACACCGAGTGGGGTACGAGAGTACACACTGCGTTTGAAGACTTCATCAAGAACGGAGTCATGCTGCCGGAAGGCATGGATCAGTGGCAGAAGCTGGCGTTCAAGCTAGCAGCACTACCGGGCCAGAAGATGTGCGAAACGCAGTACGCCCTAGACCATAACTTTCAGCCAACAGCATGGGGTGCTGCATGGACTCGCGGTATCGCAGACTTTGTTGTTATCCATGGAGACAAAGCTGTTGTCGCAGATTACAAGACTGGCAAGCGCAAGCCCACTGAACAGCTAGACCTGTACGCCAACTACATATTTGCCCATCACCCAGAAGTTCAGAAGGTAACAACCGGATTCATCTGGCTCAAGGAAAAGAAGATTGACTGGAAGCCTGTGGAGCGCAAGGAAGTGCCCATCATCTGGCAGGGCTTCGTACCCCGCGTGGCCAAGCTGGAGTCTGCATACGAGCGCGACAAGTGGCCAGCCAAAACGTCAGGGCTGTGTAAGGCATGGTGTTCAGTATTGAGTTGCGAATTCAACGGGAGAAAAAATGGCTAGAACACCAGAAGGCAAAGTAAAAGACGCTTGCAGGAAGTTCCTCATAGCGCGGGGCGCGTGGTTCTTTATGCCTGTGTCTAACGGCATGGGGCAAGTCGGCATCCCCGACATCATCATTTGCTACCGTGGAATTTTTGTAGCCATTGAAACTAAGGCACCGGGTAAGCGCAGTCAGACAACTCCTAACCAAGACAGAGTTCTCGAGGCAATACAGAAAGCCGAAGGCTTTGCTTGGGTAGTGGACAATGTTGATGACCTGCAACCCCTGTTCGATTCCATCGACGTTTACTTCAAATTGGAGAGACCAAATGACCAAGTCAACATCACGAAAACTTGAGTACCAAAAAGCATACAACGCAAAGCCAGAAGAGGTGGCCAAGCGAGTGAAGAACAACGCCGCACGACGCGAAGCGATTAAAGACGGCAAGGCCAAGGTGGGCGATGGTAAAGACGTAGCCCACAAGAAATCACTGGAGAACGGCGGCAGCAACCACAAGGCCAACGTAGCCGTTCAAGAACGAAAAACCAACCGGGGCTGGAGAAAAGGTAGCGGCTCCTACAACCCTGACAAGTAATGCTAATTCACAAAGAAAAAAAAGCAGTCGTTCTTAATCTTCGCAACCCAACACGAGTAACGACTGTCATACCAACCGCAGTGTTGGTCGAACACAAAGGCGAGACACTGGTGGCAGTGCCACACAGACCTGATGAAACTCGGGTGCTGCGTAACTTGGGCTTTGAGATTCCTGATCCCATGCCCATGCACTACGACTGGCCCAAAGTCAGTGGTAGGCACAGTCCGTTTTCCGCTCAACTGGATACGGCTTCGTTTCTGTCTATGAACAGTCGTGCGTTCTGTCTTAACGATATGGGCACGGGCAAGACTAATTCTGCGTTGTGGGCGTACGACTACTTGCGCCGCACTAAGACAGTCAAGAAGATGCTTGTCGTGTGCCCTCTGTCTACCATGGAGCGCACATGGGCTGACTCAGTGTTTCAGACGTTCCCTCACTTAGACTGTACGGTGCTGCACGGTTCCAAGGACAGACGTAATAAGCTGCTCAAGCAAGACTCGGACATTTACGTCATCAACATCGACGGCCTAGCTACCATCAAAGACGCTCTATCTAAACGCCCTGACATTGACT